>Ga0210378_10000017_pt1 | contig 86953 bp, 81 predicted proteins | sample PLM1_60_b1redo_FD_155465 | JGI IMG/M metagenome (GOLD analysis project Ga0210378, IMG submission 155465) | Groundwater sediment microbial communities from an aquifer in East River, Colorado, USA - PLM1_60_b1 redo | ecosystem: Environmental > Terrestrial > Soil > Riparian zone | place: USA: East... | reverse complement strand
GCCTTCGCCCACTGGGCATGGGTCGTGTGGTTCTGACGATCAGGACGACACGAGCCGTGTGACGGGAGACTGTCACGCACGGAATCTGTGGGAGCCCGGGGGTGAGACACCCCCGGGCCACCCGGCGGGCTAAGCCGGTCACGCTCAGTGCGCCGGCACCCCGCATGGGTCACCGCCGTCCCATGGACCGAACGTCTGTTAGGGGTTCGCGCAGAAATTACGCTGCCGTTGTGCAGGCTGTGACGCCCGCGATGGTGTAGTTCCACTCACCATGCCAGCCATGCCGAGTGAGCGGAACGGCGCCAAGCTCCGCATCGCTCACCTTGACCCCGGTCGGATAGGACCCGCAGTCAAGGTCGGCGCGGACCCGCAGGCCCGTGCGGGTGGTGGTCGCGCCGATCAGGTCGACGATGACCTCGTGGCTTTCCAGCGGGCGGCCCCGCCAGTTCATCGAGATCTGGGAGAACAGCCGATGCTCGATCCGGTTCCACTTCGACGTCCCCGGCGGGACGTGGCACACCGTGACCGCCAGGCCCGTCTCGGCGGCAAGCTTGCCCAGCTCCACCTTCCACAGCCGGCTGCGGTAGCCGTTGGAGCCGCCCGCATCCGCGGTGACCAGCAGCCTGGCCGCCTGGGGATAGGCCAGCTTGCCGACCAGCTCCCACCAGCGGCGGATGGTCGCCACCGCGAACGCGGCGGTGTCGTGGTCGTCGCCCACGCTGACCCAACCCTGGTCAGCGCCCAGGTCGTAGACCCCGTAGGGGATCGCCTTGCCGACCGCAGGGTCACGGTTCGGCGCCGCATGCGGCGCCGGCCACAGGACCGGCCGCTAGCCGACCTCGGGGCAGAGGAACGTGGCGTAGAGCCGCGCGTACACACGGGCGGCGGCGAGCAGGTCGGCGACCGGGATGCGCTCGGCGGTCGAGTGGGCCAGGGCCAGGTCGCCCGGGCCGAGGACCACCGCGGGCACGCCCGCCTGTAGGTTGAGGATGCGCGCGTCGGTCGCGGCGCTGAAGCCGACGGGCTCGGGGGAGAGGCCGACGCCGGCGAGGGCGGCGACAGCCGCCTGGACCACCGGGGCGGCGGGGTCCACCTCGCTGGCCGGGCTGAAGCCCTGAGCGGCGAGCTCGGCGCGGAAGGTCGGGTCCTCGGCCGCCTGGCGGTCGAACAGGGCCTGGAACTCGGCGGCGACCTGCTCGGCGGTCTCGCCCGGGATGGTGCGCCGGTCGACCTCGACCTCGCACCAGGCGGGCACCATGTTGACCTTGTCGCCCCCGCGGATGGTGCCGATGCTGACCGTGGGGCCGCCGAGGAGCGGGTGGGTCCGCTCCCAGGTCTGCCCGAGGACGGCGGGGACCAGCCGGGCCATCGCGGCGATCGCGCTGACCCCCTCCGCCGGGCGGGAGCCGTGAGCGGCCCGGCCCAGGGTCCGCAGCACGTACCAGGACGCGCCCCGCTCGGCCGTTGCCAGCCGCATGCCGGTCGGCTCGGCGACCAGGGCGCCGTCGGCGGCGAGCAGACCGGCGGCGAGCAGCGCGCGGGTGCCGTGGGTGCCGACGACCTCCTCGTCGGCCACGAGCTGGAACACCAGCCGCCCGGTCCAGGGCAGGCCGCTGTCGAGCAGCATCCGCGCGGCGCACAGGGCGGCCGCGATCGGTCCCTTCATGTCCAGCGACCCGCGGCCGTGCAGCACGCCGTCGGCCACCACGGCCTGGTAGGGGGAGTGCTCCCACTGGTCGGCCGGGCCGGCCGGCACGACGTCGAGGTGGCCGTTCACGGCCAGGGTGGGCCCGGGCCGCAGCGAGTCGCAGACGCCGACGAGGCTGACGCGGCCGGGTGCGGGCTCGACCGCCTGGACGCGGCAGCCGAGGTCGTCGAGCCAGGGACGGACGGCCTCGGCCACGGCGCGCTCGTCGCCGGGCGGGTTCTCGCTCGCCGCCCGGACCAGGCTGCGCGCGCAGACCAGCAGCTCGTCGGCGTCCAGTGCCTGGTCCAGCACGGCCAGCCGGTCGGACATCGCCCCCCCTCCTTCCCGCTGCCCGGTGCAAGTGCAGTGTACGAGGCGGGCGTCCGGGTAGCATGGGCAACACCGACGAGCAGGTGGCCCGTGGCCGAGGGAGCAGGTGGCCCGTGGCCGAGGGAGCAGGTGGCCCGTGGCCGAGGGAGCAGGTGGCCCGTGGCCGAGGGAGCAGGTGGCCCGTGGCCGAGGGAGCAGGTGGCCCGTGGCCGAGGGAGGAGGTGGCCCGTGGCCGAGGACGGACCGGACGGCGTGCGGGAGCTGCTGCGGACGGCCAGGGTGATCGCGGTGGTGGGGCTCTCACCCAACCCGGACCGGCCCTCCAACCAGGTCGCGTGGTACCTCCACCACCAGGGCTACAAGCTCTACGGGGTGCGCCCGGCCGCGGCCGGCGGCGACATCTTCGGCGTCCCGGTGGTGGCCTCCCTCGACGAGGTGCCGGAGCCGATCGACATCGTCGACGTGTTCCGCCGGGCTTCGGCCACCCCCGAGGTGGCCCGGGCCGCGGTGGCCGTCGGTGCCCGCGCGCTCTGGCTGCAGCTCGGCATCGCCAACCCCGAGGCCAGGGCCATCGCCGAGGAGGCTGGCCTGCAGTACGTCGAGGACCGCTGCCTGAAGGTCGAGCACGCCTGGCTGCTCGGCGCCCGCTCCGGGTAGCCCAGGGCCGCTCGTGGCGAGCCCCGCCCGCCAGCGCACAGGTGCCTTGCGGGGCAGGTCCCGGGATGGCGGCGTCGATCAGGCGAGGCCGCGCCTGGTGGCGGCCGGGCGGCGCCGGCCGAGGACCGCCTCGGTCATGCGCACGGCGCGGACGGTCGGGCGCACCTCGTGGGCGCGCACGACGTTGGCGCCGTTGAGGACGCAGGCCACGGCCGCGGCCAGGCTTCCCTCCAGGCGCTCGTCCAGGGGCAGGTCCAGGGTCTCGCCGATGAAGTCCTTGTTGGACAGGGCCACCATCAGCGGGTAGCCAAGGTCGCGCAGCTCGCCGAGCCGCCGGGTCAGCTCCAGGGAGTGGAAGGTGTTCTTGTGGAAGTCGTGGCCCGGGTCGACGACCAGCCGGTCGTTGGGCACACCCCGGTGCCGCGCGACCGCCGCCCGGCTGGCCAGGAACGCGGCCACCTCGGCGACGACGTCGGCGTAGGCCGGCCGGTGGGGCCGGGTGCGCGGCGGGCCGCCGGTGTGCATCACCACCAGCGTCGCGCCGGCGTGGGCCACCGCGTCGGCCACCGCGGGATCGTGCAGGCCGGAGGGGTCGTTGATCACGTCGGCGCCGGCGGCCAGCACCCGCCGGGCGACCCGGGCGCGGAAGGTGTCCACCGAGACGACCGCGTCGGTCCGTGCGCGCAGGGCCTCGACGGTCGGCAGGACCCGGTCGAGCTCCTCGGCCTCGGTCACCTCGTCGCCCGGCCCGGCCTTGACCCCGCCGACGTCGAGCCAGTCCGCCCCTTCGGCCAGGGCCCGGTCGGCCGCGTCGACGGCGGCGGACAGCGCCCAGGTCGCGCCCCGGTCGTAGAAGGAGTCGGGGGTGCGGTTGATGATCGCCATGACCGCGACCTCGTTGTCGAAGTCGAAGGTGCGGCGGCCGATCGTGCGCAGCATGCTCGCTCGCTCCTCGGTCCGGGCGTCGGGCGCTGATCAGGCGCGTACCACTTGCGCGATTTCGCGCTCGTCACCTCGGTGACCGGCGTCGGCCTCTTGGCGCCGATCGTGGCGCGGCAGCGCGCCGGGCCTCGGACCTACCGCTGCGACCGGCGGTACACCGCCGCGGCCAGGGCGGCCGCCCCGAGCAGCATCGGCAGGACGGTGCCGCAGCCGCCGAAGCCGCCCGGGTTGCGCGGCCGCTGGTAGCGCTCGTCGGCGTAGCGCTCGTCCTCCATGTAGTCGGGGATCCCGTTGTCGTCTCTGTCCATTCCCTGGCCCTCCGGCACCCTCCGGGATCCGCACCCGGAGATCACGGTATCCGGGCTCCACACCCGAAGATCACGGTCTTGCCTGGTCCGGCCCTTGATGGCACAAGAAGCATAGCGGCATGCCCGACAGGGTCGGAGGGCGGGCTGGCACGCCCGGTGGGAGAATCGGTGCCAGCGTGCCGCCGGCCGGCGGCCAGGAGCCCGACGGAGTCCGTGCCGGTGCATCTCGAGGAGCGCGTCGCGATCGCCGCCCCGCCCGGGGCGGTCTTCGAGGCGGTGTCGGACTGGGAGGCCCAGTCGGAGTGGGTCGCGTTCACGACCGTGACCGTGGAGCCGGGCGGGCACCGGGTCGGGGAGCGGCTGACCGCGGTCACCAAGCTGGCCGGGGTCGGCGTTGCCGACCCCATGGAGGTCACCCGCTGGGAGCCGCCCCACCGGGTCGACGTCCGCCACCTCGGCCGGGTGGTCCGCGGCACGGGCACGTTCAGGGTCGAGCCGGCGCCGGGCGGCGCCTGGGTCACCTGGGCCGAGGACCTCGACCTGCCCCTCGGGGCGGCCGGCCGGCTCGGCTTCGCGGCGATCCGGCCCGCGTTCACCCTGATGCTCCGCAGGAGCCTGCGCAAGCTCGCCCGCCAGGTGGAGTCCCGCCCGCGCTCCGGTGGGAAGGGGCGTGTCCGGTAGCATGCCCCCGACCTGACCGGGACGACCGGAGGCTGGGATGGCGAACCTGCTGCGGGGCGGCAAGGGGCGCCCGCTGCACCCCATGCTGGTGCACTTCCCGCTCGCCCTCTACCCGGCCAGCCTGCTCTTCGACGGCCTTTCGTACCTGGCCGCGGACGGCAACCCGTGGGTGCGGGGCGCGTTCGCGCTGATCGTTGCGGGGCTGGCCGTCTCGCTGCCCGCCGCGCTCACCGGGTTCGCCGACTTCCTGCTGGTCGAGAGCGGCACCCGCACCTGGAGGCTCGCGACCACCCACCTGACCGTGATGCTGGTGGCGAGCGTGGCGTTTCTCGGCGGCGCGCTGCTGCGCGCCCGCGACCTCGACGTGACCGCGACGCCGGCCGGTCTGGTCGTCCTCAGCCTGGCCGGGGCCGGGCTGCTCGCCTTCGGCGGCCTGCTCGGCGGCGACCTCGTCTACCGGCACGGCCGCCGGGTCGAGGCGGTCCCGGCCACCCCCGACGGCGACCCGGCGCGGGACCCGGACCGGGAGCAAGACCACCCGGCCCGTCCCTGACCGTCCTACAGGAACGCGTCGAGGTCCTCGGCCTCGAACGGGATGCCTTCCCGGCGGGCGAAGGCGGTCAGTGCCGCCGCCGCCCGCCCCAGGGCGATGACCGCGCTGGCCGGGTCGGTGGCGGGGGAGAGCAGGCGCCGGTAGGGGTCGGCGAACCCGGGTGGCGCGGCCTCGGCCAGCGCCGCCGAGCGGATCGCGCTGGCGGCGTCGCGGTACGAGGTCCGGGTGGCCAGCCCGACGACCAGGGCGCAGAGCACGGCCGCCTCCTTCACGGCCAGCAGGGCGCCGGGCACGTCGCCGTGCAGCTCGGCCGAGCGCGCCCTGGCCTCCCAGGAGAGAAGCTGCACCAGGTCGTAGCCGGCGGCGGCGGCGAAGACCTCGTCGGTAGCGCCGTCCACCGCCGTCTGGTGCACGTGCCTGAGCTTGTGGAAGAACCCGTCCGGGTCGTGGAGGGCCAGGTGGTGGACGTACTGGTCGGCGGCCAGCGGCCAGGCCGGGCCGATGTGGCCGGCCTCCTCGAGGTAGGCGTCGGCCCAGATGGCGCCGAGGTCCACCACGATGCCCCGGTGCTGGAGGGACCGCTCGCGGACCGGGACCTCCGGGCCGGCGGTGATCACCGCGAGGTCCAGGCCGGCGTCGCCGGGGTCGTCGCCGCGAGCCACCGGGCCGTGGAGGCCGACGGCCACGATCGCCCCCTCGCCGTGCCGGGCCAGCAGCCGGCGGGTCAGCTCCCGGGCAAGCTCGAGCTTCTCGTCGTGGGTCACTGGCGCTCCTCCTGCCCGCCCGGTCGTCGGCGCTGGAGGCTACCGGAGCCGGTCGGTCAGCGGTGCCACGGTGCCGTGCGGCCGGCCGGAGGGCTGCGTAGAACTTCCGACCTGACCTGCGCAGTTTCTTCGGTGCGGCTGCCTGCTGCCAGGATGCTTCACTGGCCCGTGCACGGCGAGGGGGCGGTAGTGCGAGGCAACGAGCAGGCCCGGACGTGGCGCCGGGCGACCACCCGTACCCTGGCCGCGATCGGCGTCGCGGCCCTGTTCCTGCTGCTCCCGGCCGGCCCGGCCGCCGGCCAGCCCGAGCCGGCCCCTGACCTCCAGCCCTTCCTGAGCTGCGTGACCGCGAACCAGGACGGCACCGTCACGGCCCGGTTCGGCTACGTCAACGGCACCGGCGCCTCGCTCAGCATCCCGCCCGGCGAGGGCAACTCGATCGACCCCGGCACCTACCTGGACCACCTCCCCAGCGAGTTCGCGCCCGGCCGCACCGAGCAGGCCTTCACGGTCACGTTCCCAGGGCCCGACGTGGTCGTCTGGAACCTCAACGGGAGCACGTCCACCGCTTCGGCCGGGTCCGCGCCATGCCCGGCCGAGCCCCCGGGCCCGCCGGCCACGGGGAGCGGCACCGGCCCCGGCACCGCCGGCGAGAGCCCCGCGCCCACCAGCCCTGCCCCGGTGACCAGCCGAACCTCCACGACCGCGGCGGACGCGGTGGGCCCGGCCCTCCCCCCCACCGCCCCGAGCGCGCCCTCGGGCGCCGCACCCGCCCAGGCATCGACGCCGGCGCCTGTCCCCCGCGGCTCCGGGGTGCGCGGTACCTCGGTGAGCGCGCCAGCCCCGGCGTCCCGAGCCCGGCCGGCACGGGCGGTCGCGAGCGCGCCGCCGTCGCAGGGCATCGCGTCGCTCGACCGCTCCAACGCCGTCCCGGCGATCACCGCCGGCCTGATCCTGCTCGCCATCGCCAGCGCCGGCGTGGCCGCCGGACGCCACCGCCCCAGGCACTGACCAGGCAGGTTCCGTCCGCCGGCCCGGCGCGGCCGCGCGCCGGGCCGGCTGCCCGGCGCCGCCCTCCCGCCCGATCGAGTAGGGGTCCCTACCCCTTTAGGGAATGGTCGCGCCACATGGCCGGTCCTAGACTTCTGGCGCTTGGGCGACTTCACAGCCGGCCTGGAGCTTCGCGGGCACGGCTTCTTCGGGAGAGGGCATGGCCGAGTTCCTCAGCGTGCTCACGGCCGCCGATTCCGTCCGGGTCGCCCGTACCCGGGACCCCGAGGCGATCGGCCGGCTGCTCGCGCCCGAGCAGCCGCTGGAGCCGCTGCTCGAGGCGGCCACGGCGCTGCGCGAGGAGGGCCACGGCGGACGGGTCACCTACTCGCCCACGGCCTCCTTCCCGCTGACCGCCCTGGGCCGCCACAACTGCGAGTACTGCAGCTTCGCGCCCCCTCGGCGGCCCGGCGTCCCTGCCTACATGCCCGTGGAGCAGGTGCTCGACCAGGCCCGCCGGGCCACCGCCGTGGGCTGCCGGGAGGCGCTCCTCACCCTGGGTGACAAGCCCGAGCGGCGCTGCCCCGCGGCCCGCGACGAGCTCCTCGGCCTCGGCTTCGGCACCACCGTCGAGTATCTCGCCAGCGTGGCCGGCCGGGTGCTGCGCGAGACCGGGCTGCTCCCGCACGCCAGCCCCGGCGTGCTCGGCCGGGAGGAGCTTGCCATGCTCCGGACCGTGAGCGCCAGCCAGGGCCTGCTGCTGGAGCGGGTCCGCACCCGCGACCGCCAGCCCGACCGGGAGGAGGCGAGCCGGGCGGGCCTGGACGAGCGTGCCGGTGCGCGCCTGGCCACCATCCAGCTCGCCGGCGAGCTCCGCGTCCCGTTCACGACCGGCCTGCTGCTCGATGCCGGCGACACTCTGGACGAGCGGGCGCAGGCGATCGCGGTGCTGGCCGAGCTGGTCCAGCAGGAGCACGTCCAGGCGCTCGTGGTGCAGCGCCGCGGCCTGGGACGCGGCCCCTACCCGCCGTCCGGGCCCGGTGCCCGGACCGTGGCCGCGTCCGGGCCCGGCATGGAGGAGCTGCTCCGGACGGCCGCGGTCGTGCGGCTGGCAGCCGGGCCGCAGGCCAACGTCCAGGTGGGCCCGGACCTCGACACGGCCGGTTCCGGCCTGCTCCTGCGGGCCGGCGTCAACGACTGGGGCGCCGTCCCGCCGGCCGCCCTCGAGGACTGGGGCGCCGTCCCGCCAGCCGCCCTCGAGGAACAGTCCAGCTCGGCCGGGCCGTGGCCACAGCTCGGCCGGCTCGAGGCGGCGACCAGGGCTGCCGGCTGCCAGCTGGTCGCCCGCCTGTGCGTGTACCCCGGGTACGTCCGCGACTTCGACCGCGCGCTCCGCTGGCTCCACCCGGGCGTGCTGCGCCACGTGCTCGCCGCCTCGGACGGCGAAGGACTGGTTCGCCAGGACGGATGGTGGCCCGCCGGCCGCCGTGCGACGCCCGCCTCGTCCACGCCCGCCTCGTCCACGCCCGCCTCGTCCACGCCCGCCTGGTTCGCGCCCGCCTGGTTCGGGCCCGCCTGGTTCGCGCCCGCCCCCATCCGGCCCGACGTCCGCGCCGTGCTGGGCCGGGCGGAGGACGGCCGGACGCTCGACGAGGCAGAGGTCGAGCTGCTGCTCGGGGCCCGCGGGGAGGAGACGCAGGCCCTGGCCCGGCTCGCCGACGCCGTCCGCCGCGAGGTCAACGGGGACCTGGTCACCTACGTGGTCAACGGCGAGGTCAGCTACGCCGACGCCTGCGGCTCCGGCTGCCGGCGGCACGCCCCCGGCGAGGCCGGCTGGCCGGAGGACCCGCACGGCCGGCCCGGCCCGGCGACCCTCGGCGAGCTGGTCGAGCGGGTGCGCGAGACCGTGGCGAGGGGCGCCACCGAGGTGCGCATGCACGGCGGCATCCGCCCGGGCTGCACCGGCGACTGCCACGTCGAGCTCTGCTCGGCGGTGAAGGGCGCCGTGCCCGAGCCGCACCTCCACGCCTTCTCGCCGTCGGAGGTCCGCCAGGGCGCGGCCACCGCCGACCGGACCGTGCCGGAGCAGCTCGTGCTGCTCAAGCGGGCCGGCCTGGGCAGCCTGCCCGGCACGGCCGCCGAGGTCCTCGACGACCGCGTCCGCCGCCACCTCTGCCCGGACGAGCTCACCACGCGGCAGTGGGTGGAGCTGGTCGCCGAGGCGCACCGGCAGGGCCTGCCCACGACCAGCACGATCGTGTTCGGCAGGCTGGAGGGGCCGGAGAGCTGGGCTCGCCACCTGGTCGTCCTGCGCGAGCTGCAGGCCCGGACCGGGGGCATCACCGAGTTCGTCCCGCTCCCCTTCGTGCAGGCGTCCAGGTCCCGCAAGGGGTGGGCCCGGCAAGGGCCGACCTGGGAGGAGATCGTGAAGATGCACGCGGTGGCGCGGCTGGCGCTGCGCGGCTGGATCGACAACATCCAGGTCTCCCGGGTCCAGTACGGGCTCGACGGCTGCGCCGAGCTCCTCGGGGCGGGCGCCAACGACGTGGGCGGGGTGCTGATGCAGGAGCGTGTCCCCTGGGCGGCCGGGGCCGGCCGCGGCCGGGAGGTGCGCCCGGAGCGGCTGCGCGAGCTGATCCGGTCCGTCGGCCGGGTCCCGGCCGAGCGCACCACGCTCTACGCGATCCGGCAGGTCTTCGAGCCGGAGGAGCGCTGATCCGGGCCTGAGGGCCGGGCCCGGGGTCCGTCAGGGCCAGGCGGTCGACGAGGTGGCGGCCGGCCGCGCGGATCCGGGCCTGAGGGTCGGGCCGGGGGGTCCGTCAGGGGTCGAGCCGCAGGTGGCCCAGGCGGCTGGCCATCACCACCGCCTCGGTGCGGTTGTCCACCCCGAGCCGCTCGAACAGGTTCTTCAGGTGGAACTTGACGGTGTCGTCGGAGACGTCGAGGGCGCGGGCGATCTCCCGGTTGGTGCAACCCTCGGCCAGGAGCCGCAGGACCTCACGCTGGCGGCCGGTCAGCGAGCCGGGCGCGGCCTCCAGCTCCACGACCCGGCCGGCCAGGGCGGGGTCGATCACCCGCCGGCCCATCGACACGCTTCGCACGGCGGCGACCAGCGCCTCGGGCGAGCTGCCCTTGAGCAGGTAGCCATGCGCCCCGAGCCGCAACGCCTCCCGCACCAGGCCGACCTCCTCGTAGGCGGTGATCGCGACCAGCTTGGCGTCCGGAAGCAGCCGGCAGAGCCGGTCGATCAGCCCCATGCCGGTCGAATCGGGCAGCTTGAGGTCGACCAGGACCACGTCCGGCCTGGCCGCGGGGAACCGCTGCATCGCCTCGGCGCCGCTGCCCGCCTCGGCCACCACCTGGCACGAGGCCGACTGCGCCAGGATGGCGACCAGCCCTGCCCTGACGACCGGGTGGTCGTCGACGACGGCGACTCTGATGAGCGACGGCGCTGCCACGGAGCCTCCCAGCTCAGGCGCCCGGGGTGGCCTCCCGCGCGGGCGGCGACGGAGGGGCCGGACGGCGGGGGACGGTCACGTCGAACCAGCGGTGCTTCGACCGCTGCTGCGTGATGTCGACGTGGACGTGCTTGGTCTGGGTGTACTCGAGGTAGCCCTGCTCGCCCAGCTCCCGTCCGAGGCCCGACTGCTTGTACCCGCCGAACGGGTACCTGGGGTTCAGCAGGTGGTAGTCGTTCACCCAGACCGTCCCGGTCCGCAGGCGCTCGGCGACCTTGAGGGCACGGCCGGAGTCGCGGCTCCACACCGCCCCGGCGAGCCCGTAGGCCGAGTCGTTGGCGATCGCGACCGCCTGGTCGTCGCCGTCGAACGGGATGACGGAGAGCACCGGTCCGAAGATCTCCTCCTGGGCGATGCGCGACGACGGGTCGACGTCGGTGAACACCGTGGGGGCGAAGTAGTACCCGCCCTCGTGGCCGGGCACCGTGACACGCTGCCCGCCGGTGGCGAGCTTCGCGCCCTCCTCCTGCCCGATGCGGACGTACCCCTCGACCCGTTCGAGCTGTTCCTCGGAGACCAGCGGCCCCATGTCCGACGCCTTGTCCGCCGCCGGCCCCACCTTGATCCGCTCGGCGGTCTCGACCACCCGAGCGACCACCTCGTCGTAGATCGGACGGGCGACGAGCAGGCGGCTGCCGGCGGTGCAGACCTGGCCCTGGTGGAAGAAGATCGCGTACACCGCGCCGTCGACCGCGAGGTCGAGGTCGGCGTCCTCGAGCATGACGTTGGCCGACTTGCCGCCCAGCTCCAGCAGCACCTTCTTGATGGTCCCGGCCGACAGTGCCTGCACCCGGCGGCCCACCTCGGTCGAGCCGGTGAACGACACCTTGTCCACCCCGGGCGAGGTCACCAGGGGCTCCCCGGCCTCCGGCCCGAAGCCGGGCAGGACGTTCACCACGCCGTCGGGCACGCCGGCCTCGGCGCACAGCCTGCCCAGCTCGACCGCGGTGCACGGCGTCTGCTCGGCCGGCTTGAGCACGATCGTGTTGCCCGCGGCCAGGGCGGGCGCGATCTTCCAGGCGGCGTTCTGGATCGGGAAGTTCCACGGCACGATCGCCGCGCACACCCCGACCGGCTCCCGGCGCAGGTAGTTGTGGCTCGGCCCGGGCGCCACCGTGAACGGCAGGGGCTGCTCGGAGGGGACCCGGGTGGCGAACTCGGCGAAGGTGCGGAACGTGAACATCGCCCCGTTCACGTCGGCCGCCCTGGTCTTGCGGATCGTCCCCCCCGAGTCGCGCACCTCCAGCTCGACCAGCCGGTCGGCGTGCTCCTTCAGCTTGGCGGCGACGGCGCCGAGCACGGCGGCGCGCTTCTCGGGGCGCAGGCCCGACCAGCGGCCGTCCTCGAACGCGGCCCGGGCGGCGGCGACGGCGCGCTCTGCGTCCTGCGCCCCGGCCCGGGCGACGGTGGCGTGCGGCCTGCCGGTCGAGGGGTCGACCGTCTCGAAGGTCTCCCCGCTCGCCGCCTCCTCGAGCCGGCCGTCGACGAGCAGCTGGAAGTCGGATGCCATCGTGGTGCTCCCTCCTACTGCGGCCCCTGAGCGTCCCTGCTACGCGCCCTGGAACCGGGGTTGGCGCTTCTCCAGGAAGGCTGCCACCCCCTCCAGGTGGTCCTTGGTCTGGCCCGAGGCCATCTGCTCGCCCGCCTCCGCGTCGAGGGCCTCGGCCAGGCCGGTGTGGAGGCCGGCGCGCAGCAGCGCCTTGGTGCGGGCCCAGGCGAGCGTCGGCCCGGCGGCCAGGGCCGCCACCAGCTCGGCGGCCCGCCGCGCGAAGTCCTCGGCCGGGAACACCCGGCTCACCAGCCCGATCCGCAGCGCCTCGTCGGCCTTGACGGCGTCGCCGAGGATCGACAGCTCCATCGCCTTGGCCAGGCCGACCAGCTGCGGCAGGTGGTAGGTGGCGCCGGCGTCGGGCACCAGGCCCACCCCGCCGAAGGCGAGCTTGAAGCTGGCCGCCGAGCTCGCCACCCGCAGGTCGCAGGCAAACGCCAGCGACGCGCCGGCCCCCGCCGCGACCCCGTTCACCACCGCCACGGTCGGCTTGGGCATCTCCGACAGCAGGTGGGCGGCCGGCCCGTAGTGGCGGTACAGGGTGTCGCCCAGCTCCGGGGCGCGCCCTTCCCGGTAGGCGGCCTCCAGCCCGCGCAGGTCCTCGCCGACGCAGAAGGCCCTGCCCGACCCGGTAAGCGCCACCGCGCGCACAGACGGGTCGCCTGCCGCCTCCTGCAACGCCGTGACCAGCGCCTCCTTGGTCGGCGTATCGAGCGCGTTGAGCGCGGCCGGCCGGTCCAGGGTGAGCCAGACCGCGTCCGCCTCGCGCCGGACCTCGAGCCCGGCGCCGGCCGTGCCGCTCATGCCGGCGTCCCGGTCTCGTTGACGACTCATGCCGGCGTCCCGGTCTCGTTGACGACCGTGGCGGTGTACATGGTCACCAGGCCCTTGGCGAACGACATGAGCTGCTTGGCCGCCTCGGCCGCCTCGGGGCTGGCGAACGCCGCCCGCATCGACGCCTCGTCGTCGTAGTACATCTCGGTCACCAGGTACCACGGGGTCTCGCCCCGCGGCGCCCCCGTCACCCTGGTCACCTCGGTCCGCCGCAGCCCCGGCGTCCTCGCGTTCAGCTCCAGGTGGGTGCCGAAGTAGGCCTCGTCGAAGGCGGCCTGGTCCTCGGGCTTGGTGAACATGGCGACGAGCTTGACCATCAGCGAACTCCCTTGTCCGGCGACCCCGCCTGCGCCGGGCGGTCCCCGAAGCGGGCGGGGTCGATGATGACCTGTGTCACGGTACCCTGCCCGACCAGCTCGCCGTCCGCTGCCCGCACCTCGACCCGGCAGACCAGGCGGCGCCCGTTCTGGCCGGTGGCGGTGGCGGTGAGGTCGACGGTGGCGCCGACCGGGACGGGCGCGAGGTGGCGGCACCACACCTCGGCGCCGACCCCCTCCTCGCCGGGCTCGAGGAGGGGCAGGAGCACGAGCCGGGCGGCGTACTCCATGTCCCGGACCATGAAGGCGGTGCCGTAGACGTCGTGGACGACGCCGTCGGCGAAGGCGGCACGGTCCGCCTCGGTGACCGTGACCCGGTGCGAGGCGGACGCGTGCGGGCCTACCGGTCGCAAGCCAGCGGCCGGGCGGCTTGCGGCAGCCGATGGGCGTGCATCAGAAGTCGCCGCCGCCGCCGAAGTCCCCCCCGCCGAAGTCGCCGCCGCCGAAGTCCCCACCACCGCCGAAGTCGCCCCAGCCGCCACCGTCGTCGCCGCCGGCCTCCTGGCCCTGGTCGAAGCCGGCGTCGTAGCCGGCCCCGTACCCGCCGCCGCCCCAGCCGCCGAAGCCGCCGCTGAGCGCCGTGCCCAGCAGCACGCCGGTGAGCAGGCCGCCTCCGCCGAAGCCGCCGTAGTACCCGCCGTACCAGGGGGCGTAGTAGCCGGGCGCGTTGTAGAACGGCTCCTGCCGGTCGCCGACCAGCACCTGGCGGGTCTGGGGCTCGAGGCCGCTCTCGACCCGCTGGGCGTCGACGGCGCAGGCCGGCACCTCCCGGGGCGCGCCGCCCGGCGGGGTCCAGGCCACGTCACGGACCGAGGGCCCGTGGCGGGGGTCGAAGAAGCACGGGGGCCGGCGCTCGGGCAGCTGCCTGCCCTCGAGCAGCGCCTTGGCCGCCGCCGCCGAGTACCTGCCCTCCTCGAGGGCGGAGCTGACCGAGGAGAGGTCCTCGGGCTTGGCCGCCCGGTCCAGGGCGCTGGCGGCCCGCTCGTAGCTGGCCACCGCGGTCGCGTAGTGCTGCTGGGCCTCGGGGTTGGCCCCGGGCATCTTGACGTCGAGGTCGATGGCGTTCAGGTCGTTGGAGAGGGCGATCAGGTCGTCGTTGGCCGCCGACCTCACCTGCTCGAGCTGGCGGCGCTGCTCCTCGCGCTTGCGCCGCCTCGACCGGAAGAACATGAGTCCACCTCCGAGCGCTCCGATTCCGATGATGGCGAGCAGCACCGCCACGCCGGCGCCGACGCCACCGCCCGACCCGCCCTGCTCGGCGGCCGCGGGATCGCCACCGCCCTGGGACTCCCCTGAGGCGCTGCCCTGCGGGGCGGTGGCGACCTGCTCGACGAAGCTGCTCAGCGTGGCCTCGGGGTCGCCCTGGTGCTCCTGGAACGCGGTTCGGGCCAGGCCGGGGATCACCCCGGACCGGTATCCCGCCTTGGCCGTCGCCCCGGCCCGGAAGGCGTAACTGTTGCGGTCGCCGGCGAGCAGGGCGTACCCACCGGTCTTGCGCACCCCGTTGACGATCTCCTTCAGGAGCTGGTCCGGGTCGCCCTCGTCGAGCGCCTCCTTGGGCAGCACGGCGATGTAGATGGGCCGCGTGGTGTCGCGGATCTGGTCGCGCAGCTTGCCGGCCGCGCCCGGGCTGACGGTGGACTCCGCGCCCGGGGCGACGTAGACGCTGTCGCTCTTGAGGCCGTCCACCGCCTGGTCGACGTACTGGCCGGCGGCGGCCGGGCCGGCCCCAAGGACCGCCAGGGCCAAGGCGGCGACCAGCGTGGCGAGCAGGCGCCGACGTCGCGGTGTGGACGGGACGTTCGTGTTCATGATGACTCCTGGTCTCGGTGCTCCCCGCCATTGTCCGCCTTCGCGGGCCGGAGCATACGGCGGCTGCCCGAGACGGTGCTGCTGGGCCCGGTGGTCGCGTTGCCGGCGTCCTGCGGGCGCACACGCCAGGGTAGCGGCCGGTCAGGGCGTCTCGCGTGACTCCGGGCCGAAGTCGCCGCGTACCAGGCCGCCCTCGTCGATGCTCTGGCCGCCGAGGACGCGGTCGTCCGGGTCGGCGATGCCGCTGTCGGCGTAGGAGGGCGGCATGTACCCCTGGCGGCCGAAGGTGGCGACGTCGCCGCTGTCGGCGTAGGAGGGCGGCATGTAGCCGTAGCCGCCGCCGAAGGTGTTCAGGCCGCCCGCGAAGCCGTCGTCGAGGGCCCGGCCGAGTGCGAACCCCTGGACCAGCGACTGGGCGGTGCCGCCGAAGTAGCCGCCGAACCAGGACTCGAAGTTGGGGGGCGCGTCGTAGAAGGGGACCAGGACGCCGCCGGCCCTGACCAGCCGCACCGGCGCCTGGGCCTGATCCTCGATCAGGCGCATGCAGCTCTCGCAGGCGGGCACGGGGCGGGCGCTGCCGCGGGGCGGCATCCAGCCGACGTCGTTGACCGACGGACCGTGCCTGGTGTCGAAGAAGCACGGGGGCAGTCGGCGCAGCCGTTCCCCGCCCTCGACGACCGAGCGGGCCGAGGTCATGTGGAACCGGCCCGCCTCCAGCGCGGAACTGACCCCGGCCAGGTCCTCGGGCCTGGTCGCCCGCTCGAACCGCTCGATGGCCTGCTCGTACCACTCGTGGGCGGCGGCGTACTCGCGCACGGCCGCGTCGCTCTCGTCCTCGATCGCCTGCATGGTGGTGGCGAGGCCGGCCAGGTCCTTGCCGAGGGCGTGGAGGTCCTCCTGGGAGAGCGCGCGGACCTCGCGGAAGTCGTCGAGGCCGCGTGCGTGGCGCTTGCGGGCCGATTCGACCGCCATGCCGACCGCGATGGCGCCGAGGACAAGAGCGAGGAAGGCGACCAGGATCAGGTTCCAGGGGAGGGAGCGGAGCGCGTCGACGACCTGGTCGCCCTGGTCGGCGGCGAGCGCGGGGTGCGTGGGCATGTGGGCTCTTTCGGTGGCGGGGAGTCCGGCTGCCGGAGCCTCCGTGCCCATATTGTGGCGACTCGGGCGCTGCCGGGAAACGGTGGATTCGCCCCTGTGGACCCACGGTCCGGGCCAGCGGGGGCCGGATCCCGGGCGACCGGGTTTCCCTCAGCGGTCCCGGCGGTAAGGGGTCCCCGCCCGGCCACCTGATCACGGACGGCGACCCCGACCTGGGGCCGCTGGCCCTGGAGCGTCGACGTTGCCGCGCGGAGGGTCCTAACGGCACCATCTCGTACAATGCAAGGCCAGGCTGGCTAGAACCAACTAGTCACCTCTGCCAGTCAACGGCCTGAGCGCTGCGTGACGAGCGGTGAGGGCAGCTCCCGGCTGCTCCGCCGCGGCCTCGGCCACGAAGTGCGACAACGACGGGAGCTGCGGATGGGGCACGGCAACAACCTGACGCGCGCCGAGGCGGCCGCCCGGGCCGGGCTGGTCTCCGGCATCCGGTATCACGTCGAGCTCGACCTGGCCGGCGACGACCCGGAGACCTACCGCAGCGTCACCACCGTCCGCTTCGGGTGCGCCGAGCCGGGGGCCTCGACCTTCCTGGACCTGGTGGCCCGGTCCGTCGAGGCCATCGAGCACAACGGCCGCCAGGTGCCGCCGTCGGCGTTCGACGGCGACCGGATCCGGCTGGACGGCCTGGCCGCCGAGAACCAGGTCCGCGTGGTCGCCACCCCGTCGTACGGCCGCACCGGCGTGGGGCTGCACCGCTTCGAGGACCCGGTGGACGGCTGCGTCTACGTGTACAACCACTTCGAGCCGTACGCGCACCGCATCTTCCCCTGCTTCGACCAGCCCGACCTGAAGGCTGTGTTCGCGCTGTCGGTGCTCGCCCCGGCGGGCTGGCAGGTCGTCTCCAACGCCGCGCTCGCGGGCGAGCCCGAAGGGGACGGCCCCGTCCGCTGGTCGTTCGCGCCGACGCCGCCGATGCCCACCTACGTCACGGCCGTGGTGGCCGGGCCGTGGCACGTCGTCCGGGACCGGCACGGCGAGGTCGACCTCGGGCTCTGGTGCCGGCGGTCGCTCGCCCGCCACCTCGACCCCCAGGAGTTCTTCGAGGTCACCAAGCAGGGCTTCGACTTCTTCGAGCGGGCCTTCGACTACCCCTACCCGTTCGGCGCCAAGTACGACCAGGTGCTCGCCCCCGAGTTCAACGGCGGAGCCATGGAGCAGGCGGGCTGCGTCATGTTCGGCGAGGAGTTCCTGTTCCGCTCCAAGGTGACCGAGGCGACCCGGGAGGTCCGGGCCAACGTCATCCTGCACGAGCTGGCCCACATGTGGTTCGGCAACCTGGTGACCATGCGCTGGTGGGACGACCTGTGGTTGAACGAGAGCTTCGCCTCCTTCATCTCCGTCCTCGCCCAGGTGGCCGCCACCCGCTTCACGGGCGCCTGGGTCACCTTCGCCCAGACCGAGAAGACCTGGGCCTACGAGCAGGACCAGCTCCCGTCGACCCACCCGATCGCGACCGAGGTGCCCGACACCGACACCGTCCTCACCAACTTCGACGGGATCACCTACGCCAAGGGCGCCGCGGTCCTGCGCCAGCTGGTGGCGTGGGTGGGCGAGGAGGCGTTCCTCAAGGGCGTGCGCGCCTACTTCCGCAGGCACGAGTTCGGCAGCACCGACCTCGGCGACTTCCTGGCCGCGCTCGAGGAGGCGTCAGGGCGCGACCTGCGCTCCTGGTCGCACGACTGGCTCGAGACCGCCGGGGTGAACACCCTGGGCGTGTCGCTGGAGACGGCCGGGTCCGGCCTGGACGAGACGATCCGCTCGTTCACGATCACCCAGACGGCGCCGGAAGGCCAGCCGGTGTTCCGGCCCCACCGGGTCACGGTCGGGCTCTACGACCGCGACCGGGCCGGGCTCGCGCTGCGCAAGCGACTCGAGCTGGACGTCACCGGCCCGGTGGCGCCAGTGCCCGAGCTGACCGGGGAGCCCGCGCCCGACCTCGCGCTGCTCAACGACGCCGACCTCGCCTACACCAAGGTCCGTCTCGACCCGCGGTCGCTTGCCGTCCTCACCGAGGCCGTCGGCGACCTGCGCGACCCGCTGGCCAGAGCGGTGGGCTGGAGCGTGTGCTGGGACATGGTGCGCGACGCGGAGCTGGCCACGCGAGACTACCTGGGCATGGTGCTCCGCAACGCCGAGAACGAGGACGACCTTGGCGTGCTCACCGACGTCCTCGACCGGCTCGGCCACGCCCTCGACGTCTACGGCGACCCGGACGCGCGCCAGACCGGCCGGGCCGGCCTGGCCTCCCTGGCCCGCGACGTGCTCGAGCGGGCCGACCCGGGCAGCGGCCGCCAGCTCGCATGGGCGAAGGCGTTCGTCGTCACGGCCGGGACCGCCGAGGACCAGGCGCTCCTACGCGGCCTGCTCGACGGCGGCGCCGGCTTCGACGGTCTCTCGGTCGACACCGACCTCCGCTGGACGATCGTCCGGTCCCTGGCGGCCGGGGGCGCTGGCCTGGCCGACGAGCTGATCCCGGAGGAGCTGCGCCGCGACCCCACCGACGCCGGCCGTCGGCACGCCCTGGCCGCCCTGGCCGCCCGCCCGCTCCCGGAGGCCAAGGCCAAGGCGTGGGAGGCGGTCACCGGCTCGGACGCCCCTGCCCGGCCGCTGCTCTCCGCCGTCGCCGGCGGCTTCCAGCAGGCCGGGCGGCGCGACCTGCTCGAACCCTACGTCCCCCGGTTCTTCGCCGCCCTCGACCCCCTCCGCGAGACCCGCGACCTCGAGTCCCTGCTCGCCTTCGCCCGCGCCTTCTACCCCCGCCTGGTCGTGGGCGAGGAGGTCGTGGCGATGACCGACGCCTGGCTCGACGCCCACCCGGACGCCGGGCCGCTGCGCCGCCGCCTGGTCGAGGGCAAGGACCGCATGCAGCGGGCCCTCCGTGCCCGGGCCAGGGACCGCGCACCCGGTTGAGCGCGCCGGCTCACTCGCTGAAGCGGGAGAGCCTGCCGAAAGCGCGGACCCTGGCCAGCATGCGGTCGAGGTACCAGACCGGCTAGGCTCTTGCCTTGGCCCGGGTCTTCACGATTGCCCGGATCGTGAGTAGGGCAACGATGACGACGATCTGGCCTCCGAGGATGATCCGGTTGACGTCGACCGCGGGCCGCCACGTCACCTCGCCTCCACGGATCATGAATGCCCCAACGGGGCGGGCGCTCACGCCGAAGCCGCCCCCGGAGCCCTTTCCCTGGCCTTCCGGGCCCTCGCCGCCTCCACTGCCGGCAGCGCCCTGGACCTTGGCGACCGGGATCATCATCACACCGTCCTTCTCGTACGGCTCGCCGAACACCCGCTTCACAGTGAGCGCATCCCGCGCCTGCGCGACGACGTCCTGAACCTCCATCGGCTGCCTCCTTCCCTCGCCCACATCATGCTCCCCTGACCGGTTCCCCGCCCGGGGTGCCATTCGACCCTCGGTGACCGGCCTCGGGCAGCTCGCACAGCAGGCAAATGCGGATTGACCCATGCGTGCGGGTTTGCGAACCTCTGCTGGCCGGCCGTCTGCCCAACGGGGGGAGACGGGCTACCGGTGGCCGGATGAGGAGGTCTTCATGAGATCTCGCTGGGTTCTTGTCCCCCTGACCGTGGTGGTTGCCGTCGCCTTCAGCGGTGCGGCGTTCGGCAGCAGCGCGAACGTCAGGGTCACCCGCGACGGCACCCCTTCGAGCTACCTGCGCTACGACGGGTCGACCGACGCCACGACCGCGGCGTGCAGCACAGGGAGGCGCTCGCAGAACGAGCCGACGGTGGCGGTCAACCCCCACAACACCCAAGTCGTCGTCGCCGGGTCCAACGACTACTGCGCCCAGATCGTCAACGGCGACGTCTGGACCGGCTACTACCGCTCCACCGACGGCGGGTCCAGCTGGCAGAACAGCCTCGTGCCCGGCTACCCGGACGACTCGTCGGCGGCGGGGGTTGCCTCGCCGGTCCACGGGACCTGCGGCGCAGCCGGCGACCCGACCCAGGCCTTCGACCGCGACGGCCGCCTGTTCTACGCCTTCATCTGCTTCAACCGCTCCAAGCCGGTCAACGGCGGGGTGTTCGTCGCGCGCTACACCAACGACGGCGCGGCCTACGACCGGACCGTCCTGGTCGAGCGTGGAACTCCCTCCGGGCAGTTCCTCACCGGGTTGTTCCAGGACAAGATCAACCTGACGGTCGACCAGACCACCGGGCCGTTCTCCGGCAACGCCTACGTGGCGTGGTCGCAGTACGACGGGTTCGCCCCCAACAACGCCGTCCTGTTCTCCCGCTCCACCGACCACGGCCTGAGCTTCTCCAGGCCGGTCCGGGTCACGCCGGTGTCGCTTGGTACCGGGTCCTTCACCGATCTTGCCGTAGGGCCCGACGGCGCGGTGTACCTGACGTTCCTGACCTACCCGTCCTCGTCGAACCCGAGCAGCGACGTGTGGCTGTTGAAATCCACCGACGGGGGCGCGTCCTTCGGCCCAGCGGCGCATGTGGCCACGATCGAGCTGTTCGACTCGAGCCAGTTCAGCGGGAACGGCGCGACCGACTGCGGCGACGGACCGTTCGCCTGCCCGAGCGGGCTCACGTTCTCCCGGTTCACCAGCGCCCCCGCGGTGGCTGCGGACGCCACCGGCGTGCACGTGGTCTGGAACGCGGAGCTGGCGAGCGGACAGTCCAAGGTCTTCGTGCGCAACTCCCCGGACGGGACCGCCTGGCCGACCCCTGCCACCACGCTCGATACCGTGCCGGCAGGCCACCAGTGGACCCCTGACATCGCGTCCGCCGGTGGGGTGATCAACGTGGTCTTCTACGACTCCCGCAGCGACCCGGCGTACGCGCCGAGCCTGCCGCCGGGCAACACCGCCAGCGGGCAGAACTCCGGCGACGTCGTGCACACGTTCGTGGCGAAGTCCACGAACGGCGGCGTGAGCTGGAGCCAGACCCAGATCTCCACGGCGGGCAGCAACTTCAACTGGGAGACCCACGGGGCCCGACGGGTTGGGTTCTGGGGCGACTACGTCTACGTCTCGGCGGTCGGCGGCACCGTCGTCGCCGCCTGGACCGACTCGCGTGACCTGGTGCCAGGCGCCGACCCGCGCGAAGTGGGCGCCGACGACGACCACGACGGGTTCGACGTCTACCAGCCGTGCACGTACGTGCCGAACGACATCAACGCCGCGTCCTACTCGTCCCCGGCCATCAGCGACCCCTGTCTCTCACAGGGAGGGCTGGACCAGAACATCTACGCAGCAGGCGCCTGAGCTCGCGCCCGGCTGACGGCGAGCGCCCGGGCCAGGACCCGGGCGCTCGCCCGACCCGGGATCTCGGCAGTCGACTCAGCCGGCTCTTCTCGGATGCGCAGAGCACAGCAAGCTGTTGAAGCGCAACAAGCTGTTGAATTGAGCGTCAACTGCCACGGTCACGCCGGGCATTGACAGGGTTCCTTGCCCGGGCCAGCCCGGCCAGGGGCAAGCGCCATCCAGCCCGCCAGGTAGCCGAACGCGACGCGGGGCGAGACCGCCGTCCACAGCAGCCCGGCGACCGCGCTGGCGGCCAGGTTGCCGAAGCTCTGGATCGCGGCGAGCAACCCGAATGCCGACCCGCGGACCGCCGCGGGCGCGGCGGTCGCGACCACGGCGTGCTCGGCGGTCTCCACGCACCCGAGCTTCCGGTCGTCGGGACCGATCGGCACTCGGCTACGACCCGGGCGGGGTCTCGTCGAGGTCGAGGGAGAGGGAGTTGATGCAGTAGCGCTGGCCGGTGGGAGCGGGGCCGTCGTCGAAGACGTGGCCGAGGTGGCCGCCGCAGCGGCGGCAGACGACCTCGGTGCGGCGCATGAACAGGCTGTTGTCGGGGCGGAGCTCCACGGCCTCGGCGGTGGCGGGCTCGGTGAAGCTCGGCCAGCCGGTGCCCGAGTCGAACTTGGTTGCGGAGCTGAACAGGGGGGCGCCGCACGCGGCGCAGCGGTAGGTCCCGTCCGCCTTGGAGTAGACGTACCTGCCGGTGAACGGTGGCTCGGTGCCCTTGCGCCGCAGCACCTCGTACTGCTCGGGGGTGAGTTGCTCGCGCCACTCCTGGTCGGTCTTGGTGACCTCGGTCCTGTCGGTGTCGCTCATGCCTGCCTCCGTGGGAGTTCGTCACCACAAGTGTACGGAGGCCGGGGCCCGAGGGCGTCGGGGCGCCGGCCCGCCCCCCAGCCGTGGGAGTTCGTCACCGCAAGTGTACGGAGGACGGGGTCGGGCGGCCGGGCCGGGTCAGGCGGCCGGGCCGCCGTAGCGGCCCGGGTCGCGCCTGAACGCGAGCTGGCAGTGTTCGCCGCAGAAATACCAGACGCGGCCGGCGTGCTCGGCGGTCACGCGGGCGCCGGCCACGGCCACGGTCATGCCGCAGACCGGGTCGGTCGCCTGGTCCACCGGCGCCACCGGGGCCGCCGCGCGGGCGTGCCGCTCGGCCACCACCTCGGCCAGGATCGCGACCGCGATCTCCTCCTGGGTCGATGGGCCCAGGTCGAGCCCTGCCGGGCTGTGGACCCGGTCCAGGTCGGTGCCTGCCATCCCCTGCCGGCGGAGGGCGCCGAACACGGCAGCGGCCCGCCTGCGGCTGCCGACCATCCCGACGTAGCCGGCGTGGGTGCGCAGCGCGGCGGCCAGGGCCTCCTCGTCGTAGTGGCCCATGGACGCCACCACCACCGCGTCGTCGGGGCCGGCCGCGCCGGTCCCGACCCGGTCCAGGTCGCCGTCGCCGAGGGCGACGACCTCGTGCCCGAGCGCCTCGGCCAGCCTGGCCAGGGTGCTCGCCACCGGGCTGGCGCCCACGACCAGCATGCGCGGGGCGGTCCCGACCGGCTCCACGAACACGTCCAGGCCGCCGCCGGACGGGCAGGTACTGGTCACCGACACCACCCCGGCCGGCGCGGTCCCCGGCGGGGGCTGCTCGGCCGCTGCCATCTCGGCCGGGGTGATGCGTACCAGGCGCGGCCGGCGCTCGGCCAGGGCGGCCAGCGCCTCCCGGATCACGATCGGCTCGGAGCAGGCGCCGCCGACCCAGCCTTCGAGGACTCCGTCGGCGGTCACCACCGCCTTGTCGCCGACCCGGGACGACACCGGCGGGTCCACCCGGACCACGGTCGCCAGCGCGTACGGCCGGGCCGGCCCCTCAGCGTCAACCCGGGCCATGGCACAGGCGCTGCTGGGGGGCCGTGGCGGCGGGATCCACCTGGCCATGGCAAAGGCGCTGTTGGGGGGCCGTGGGGGGAGCGAGCTCCCCCCACATCGAACCAGGACCGCCGGTCGGGCACGCCGCCGTCACACGAACTCTTTCTCGTGCATGGCCGCCCAGACCTTGTCGCTGGTCACCGGCATGTCGATGTTGGTGATCCCAAGGGGCGCCAGGGCGTCCAGGACCGCGTTGACGTAGGCGGCCGGCGAGCCCACGGTGGCCGACTCGCCCACGCCCTTGGCCCCGATCGGGTGGTGGGGGGAGGGCGTCACCGTCTGGTAGGTCTCGAAGCTCGGCGTCTCCCAGGCGGTCGGCAGGAGGTAGTCGGTGAAGTTCTGGCCGATGCAGTTGCCCTCCTCGTCGAAGGTGATCAGCTGCATCGCGGCGATGCCGAAGCCCTCGGTCAGGCCGCCGTGGATCTGGCCCTCGACGATCATCGGGTTGATCCGCACGCCGCAGTCGTCGACCGCGACCATCTTGCGCACCTTCCACTCCCCGGTGCCCTTGTCGATGTCGACGACCACGCAGTAGGACCCGAACGGGAAGGTCAGGTTCGGGGGGTCGTAGTAGGTGACCCCCTCGAGGCCGGCCTCCATGCCCTGGGGGAGGTTGGAGTAGGCCGCGAAGGCGATGTCCTGGATGGTCTTGGCCTGGTCGGGCGCGCCCCTGACCGAGAAGCGGCCCTCGGCGTACTCGATGTCCTCCTCAGCCGCCTCGAGCAGGTGGGCGGCGATCTTGGTCGCCTTGTCGCGCAGCTTGCGGGCGACCATGGCCGTGGCCGCCCCGCCCACAGGGGTCGAGCGCGACGCGTACGTCCCGAGCCCGTACGGGGTGTTGTCGGTGTCGCCGTGCATCACCGAGACGTCCTCGGGCGGGATGCCGAGCTCACCCGCGACGATCTGGGCGAAGGTGGTCTCGTGGCCCTGGCCCTGGGTCTGCACGCCGATCTTGAGGATGGCCTTGCCGGTGGGGTGGACGCGCAGCTCGGCCGAGTCGAACATGCGCAGCCCGGCGATGTCGTACTCGCTGCCCGGGCCGGCGCCGACCACCTCGGTGAAGCTTGCGATGCCGATGCCCATCAGCTCGCCCTTGGTCCATTTCTCCTTCTGCTCGGCCCGCAGCTCGGCGTAGCCGAGCTTCTCGAGGGCCAGGTCGAGGGCCTTCGGATAGTCGCCCGAGTCGTACTCCCAGCCCACCGCCGAGCGGTAGGGGAACTGCTCGGGCTGGATGAAGTTGCGCCGCCGCAGCTCCGCCGGGTCCAGCTCCAGCTCCACGGCGGCGTTCTGGACCAGGCGCTCGATCAGGTAGGACGCCTCGGTGACCCGGAACGAGCAGCGGTAGGCGATGCCGCCGGGCGCCTTGTTGGTGTAGACACCGTCGACCTCGCAATGGGCGGCGGGCACGTCGTAGGCCCCGGTGAAGATGTGGAACAGGCCGGCCGGGAACTTCGACGGCTGGGCGGCGGCGTTGAAGGCGCCGTGGTCGGCGATCACCTGGGAGCGCAGGGCGGTGATCTTTCCGTCGGCCGACAGCGCCATCTCGCCGCGCATGTGGTAGTCGCGCGCGAACCCGGTCGAGATCAGGTTCTCGGTGCGGTCCTCGATCCACTTCACCGGCTTGCCGATGAGCAGCGACGCGACCGTCGCGACGACGTAGCCGGGGTAGATGGGGACCTTGTTGCCGAAACCGCCCCCGAGGTCGGGCGAGATGATGCGGATGTTCTGCTCGGGCAGCCCGGCGACCAGCGCGAACAGCGTGCGGTGGGCGTGGGGCGCCTGCGAGGTGAGCCAGATCGTGCACTTGCCGGTGGCCGGGTCGACGTCGGCGACGCAGCCGCAGGTCTCCAGCGGCGCAGGGTGGCAGCGCGGGTAGAAGGTGTCGAGGCTGACGACCTTGTCGGCTTCGGCGAAGGCTCGGTCGGTGGCCTCCTTGTCGCCCTTCTCCCAGTGGAAGATGTGGTTGCCGGTCTGGCCCTCCTTGTCCTCCCGGATCAGGGGGGCGTCGCCCTCGAGCGCCTGCCTGGGGTCGACCACCGCCGGCAGCGGGTCGTAGTCGACGTCGATCAGCTCCAGCGCGTCCACGGCGACGTAGGGGTCGTCGGCCACCACGGCGGCGACCTCCTGCCCCTGGAACACGACCTTGTCGAGCGCGAGCACCGCCTGGGTGTCGGCCGACAGGGTCGGCATCCAGGCCAGGCCGTGCGCGTCGAGGTCGCGGCCGGTGATGACCGCGACCACGCCCGGGTGCGCCTTGGCCGCCTCCACGTCGATCCGGGTGATCCGGGCGTGCGCGACGGGGGTGCGCAGGATCGCCATGTGGAGCATGCCGGGCAGCTTGACGTCGTCGACGTAGGTGCCCCGACCGCGGACGAAGCGGTCGTCCTCCTTGCGACGTACCGAGTGCCCCAGGCCGCGGATGGCCGTGCCGGCGTCGGTCTCGGTCATTGGGCACCTCCTGCCATGGCAGGGGCCTCGGCCGTCTCGGCCTCGGCGACCCCCGCTGCCGAGCGCATGGTCGCACCCGCCGCCTGCACCGCCTTGACGATGTTCATGTAGCCGGTGCAGCGGCAGAGGTTGCCGGACAGCGCCCAGCGCACCTGCTCCTCGGTGGGGTCGGGGTTGTCGGCCAGCAACGCCTCGGCGGCCAGCATCATCCCGGGCGTGCAGAAGCCGCACTGCAGCCCGTGCTGCTCCTTGAACGCGGCCTGCAGGGGGCTCGGCTTGCCGCCCTCGACCAGCCCCTCCACCGTCCGGACGCTGCGCCCGTCGGCCTGGACGGCCAGGTAGGTGCAGGACTTGATGGGCACCCCGTCGACCAGGACCGTGCACGCGCCGCAGGAGGTGGTGTCGCAGCCGACGTGGGTGCCGGTGAGCCCGAGGCGCTCGCGGAGGAGGTGGACCAGCAGCAGCCGCGGCTCCACGTCGACCGTCTGGCTGATGCCGTTCACGTTGACGTTGACCTGCATCTACGCACCTCCGTCGGCGATCGCCATGGCCACGGACCGTCGCAGGCCGCGCTCGGTGAACACGCGGACGACGTTGCGCTTGTACTCGACCGACCCGCGCATGTCGGCGCTGGGCGAGGCGGCCCGGGCGGCCAGCTCGGCCGCCTCCCGGAACGCCTCGTCGGACGGGTCGGCGCCGGCCAGCGCCGCCTCCGCCTCGGTCGCCTTGAGGTTGTTCGGGCCGACCGCGGTCAGGCCGATGCCCGCCTCGCCGATGCGCCCGTCCGACATGGTGACCCGGACGGCGACCGCCGCGGTGGCGAAGTCGCCGACCTTGCGTTCCAGCTTCAGGTAGGCCCCGCCGGTGCGCGGCCGGGCCGGGACCCGGGCCTCCACCAGGAGCTCGTCCGGGCGCAGGGCGGTGGTGAACGGCCCGTCGAAGAAGTCGCGGGCCGCGATCGTGCGGGTCCCCGACTTCGACCTGGCCACCAGCTCGGCGTCCATGGCCAGCATGACCGCGCCCCAGTCGCCCGACGGGTCGGCGTGGGCGAGGGAGCCGCACACCGTCCCCAGGTTGCGGACCAGCGGGTCGGAGACCTGCGGGGCCGCCTCCGCCATGGTCGGGTAGCGCTCGCGCAGGAGCTGCGAGCGCTCGGCGTCGCGATGGCGGACCAGCGCGCCCACGCGCAGGCGGCCGTCCTGCTCCGCGATCTCGTCCAGCCCCGGGATCCGGTTGATGTCCACCAGCCACGCTGGCGAGGCGAAGCGGAGCTTCAGCACCGGGATCAGGCTCTGGCCTCCGGCGAGCACCTTGGCGTCGTCGCCGTGACTGTCAAGGAACTCGAGCGCCTCGTCGAGGCTGCGAGGCGCGAGGTAGTCGAACCGGGGAGGGAGCATGCGACCTCCTCTGCCGCCATCTCGACGGCAGCGTCACCGGACTACGCACGGGCTAGGCAGCATGCTTGCCCACCCGAACCGATTGCACAAGGGGGCTACGCAGGTCACCAGAGGTCCTGTCCGTGACCCGGTTCGGCGACCAGGGCCTTCGCGCCAAGGTACGGACAGGACCGCTGAGCAGGCGCTCAGCGCCTCCTGAGCAGCCTGCGGACGAAGCCGGCCAGCGCGGCCCAGAGGGCCTTGAGGCGGCCGATCACGACCGTGCCGATCAGGCCGCCCACCGCGAGCGGTCGCGAGGCGGCCGGGGTCGGGGCTGGGCTGACCGGGGCCGGGCTGACCGGAGCCGCCGGCGGCGAGACGGTGGCGGCGGGGGCGGCCGCCCTGGTCTCGGCCTCGAGGGTCTCGCGCAGGCAGTCGGCGAACTGGCCGAACAGTTTCGCCGAGACGTCGGAGATCGCGCCCCGGCCGAACGAGGCCACCTTGCCGGTGAGCTGGACGTCGCTCACCACCGACATGCGGGTCCTGGTGTCGGAGACCGCCTCCAGTGTGGTGTCGACCTTGGCCCTTGCCGTGCCCCCGCCCCGGACGTCCTTGCCGCTGGCCGAGAGCCGGGCGCCGTGGGCGGCCTCGTCGACCTCCTCGAGGACCACGGTGCCCTTGTAGGACATGGAGATCGGTCCGAGCTTGACCCGGACCGTGCCCTCGTAGGTCCGCTCGTCCACGACCTTGGTGAGCGCGGCGCCCGGCATGCACGGCGCGACCCGGGGCACGTCGTTGACGAGCGCCCACACGCGGTCGATGGGCGCGTCCACCTCGACCGTCTGCTCGATCCTCATCGCTGTGCTCCTCTGCCTGCGGGGGTGGGGGATGGTGCCGGTTGGCGGCCGGCCAGCAGGGCCGCGGCCCGGGCCAGGCCGGGCTCGTCGTCGACGTCGAGGTCGCTGCCGAGCACGGCGACCTCGACCCCGGCCACCCACTCGGGGTGGCGGGCGAGCAGCTCGCGGGCGCCTGCGTCGCCGGCCAGCTCGCACAGGTGGGGCAGCACGGCCCGGTCGAACAGCTTGGGATGGCCGGGCCGGCCTCCGTAGGTGGCGGTGACCACCGGGCCGGCGCCGTGCGCCCAGGCGTCGACCAGGCGGGCGACGACGCCCGCGGTGACCAGCGGCTGGTCGCCCAGGGCGACCACGACCGCGCCGTAGCCGTGGCCGGCCTCGCGCGCTTCGGGCGGCAGCGCCTCGCGCGCTTCGGGCGGCAGCGCCTCGCGCGCTTCGGGCGGCAGCGCCTCGCGCGCTTCAGGCGGCAGCGCCGTGGCCACGGCCCGGGCCAGGACGCGGCCCATGCCCTCGGCCCAGCCCTCCACCACGAGCGGCCTGGCCCGGTGCAGGTCGACGGCGGCCAGCACCTCGCCGGCGCGGGCGCCGAGGGCGACGGCCACGTCGTCCACGGGCGCGGCAGACATGGCCGCCAGGGCGTGCTCGAGCAGCGGGCGCCCGCTCAGCTCGGCCAGCTGCTTGGGCCGGCCCATGCGGGCCGACCGCCCCGCCGCGAGCACCAGGCCCAGCACACGAAAACGGCCGCCGCTCTTCGCGGCCGCGTTCGTGTGGGTCTGATGGATGTCGTTCGTGTGGGTCTGATGGTCGTCCGCTCGCGGACTCCACACAGTCGATGGACGCGAAGCGTCCACGGTTACACCCGGCCCCGTTCCCTCAGGGAGTGGACGGGGTCCTGGCGCTGCGAGAGCCGGCCGCCCGAGCGGCCGTGCCGTACCGCGATCACCTCGGCCAGGATCGACACGGCCGTCTCCTCGGGGGTCTTGGCCCCGATGTCGAGCCCGACCGGGCCCGAGATGCGGGCGATGTCGGCGTCGCCGTACCCGGCCTCGCGCAGCCGGTCCAGGCGCTCGGCGTGGGCCCGCCGGCTGCCCATCGCGCCGATGTAGGCGACCGGGCTGGCCAGCAGGGCGTGCAGGGTCGGGTCGTCGAAGCGGGGCTCGTGGGTGAGCACGGCCGCGTAGGTGGCGTCGTCGGGCGGGTTGGCGGCCAGGTGCTCGTGGGGCCAGGCGACCACGACCTCGTCGGCGTGCGGGATCCGCTCGCGGGTGGCGAACCGCTCCCGGGCGTCGACCACGGTGACCCGGTAGCCGGCCTGGTGGGCGGCCTTGGCGAGCGCGGCGGCGAAGTCGACCGCCCCGACGATCAGCAGGCGGGGCTGGGGCGCGTAGACGTCGAAGAACACCTCCCGCCCGGCGACCTCCCGGACGGCGGCCTCCTCCCCGGGGAGCAGCCCGCGGGCGATCGCGGCCGCCTCGGCGTCGAGCCGCCCGTCGCCCAGGGTGCCCTCGACCGTCTCCGGGGTGACCAGCAGCTTCGCACCGAGGCCCTCGCCGGCGACCACGGTGGCGAGCGCGCCGCGCCGGTCGGCGCGCACCAGGTCGCGGACGGCCTCGAAGGTGACCTGGCCCACGCTAGGGGACCGGCTCGATGAAGACGTCGATCACGCCGCCGCAGGCGAGACCCACGTCCCACACCATCTCGTCGGTGATGCCGAAGGTGACCAGCCGGGCCGGCTCCCCGGCCAGCACCCGGCCCGCCTCCTCGAGGACGGCGCCCTCCACGCAGCCGCCGGAGACGCTGCCCACCCAGCGGCCGTCGTCGCTCACCGCCATCTTGGCGCCGGGGGGACGGGGCGCCGACCCCTTCACCTTGGTGACGGTGGCGAGCGCGACCCGGTGGCCGTCCGCCCGCCACCGGTCGATTGCGTCCAGCACGTCCCGCATGGACACCTCCGTTGCTGCCGGATGCCGGCGACTGCCCAGCTTACGGTCCCGTGGAGCGGATCGGAACGCTTTGCATTCCTTGGAGAACGATCTATTGTGCCCTCGTCCGACCATTGGCGGCCAACATCGGCTCGAGCGGGTGCGCGAACCGGGGCGGATGCCCCGGTATCTAGGCGTCCCCGTGCGGCTGAGGGACGGAGGTGGCCCTTGAGGCGCATCGCTCTGACGGTGAACGGGGTCCAGCGCGAGGCCGAGGTCGAGCCTCGGCAGCTCCTGGTCTATTTCCTTCGAGAGACGCTCGGGCTCACCGGGACGAACGTGGGCTGCGACACCTCGTCATGTGGCGCCTGTACCATCCTGGTGGACGGCAAGTCGGTCAAGTCGTGCACCATGCTCGCCGTCCAGGCCGACGGCACCCAGATCACCACCATCGAGGGCCTGGCCAGCGACGGCCAGCTCCACCCCCTGCAGGAGGCGTTCCGCGCCAACCACGGCCTCCAGTGCGGCTACTGCACCCCCGGCATGATCATGGCCGGCCTCAGCCTGATCCAGAGCGGCGCCGGCATGAGCGACGAGGAGGTCCGCCTCGGGCTCGAGGGCAACCTCTGCCGCTGCACCGGCTACCAGAACATCGTCAAGTCGATCCAGGACGCGGCCAGGACGATGCGCTCTCCGGCCGCCACCGCCACGCAGGGGGGCTCGGCATGACCCAGGTAGCAGAACCGGAGGCGGCCCAGCGCTACATGGGCCAGGGCCTGCTCCGCAAGGAGGACCCCGAGCTGCTCACCGGCCATGGCCGCTTCATCGACGACATCGCGCTGCCGGGCATGGCCTGGATGGCGGTCGCCCGCAGCCCGGTCGCGCACGCGAACATCACCAGCATCGACACCTCGGCCGCCAAGCAGATGCCCGGCGTGCTGGCCGTGTTCACCGGCGAGGAGCTGGCCTCGGAGTGGGCCGCGGGCCTGCCCTGCGCCTGGCCGATCGGCAGCCGCACCCTGCCCGAGGACGTCACCCGCGACCCGCGCATACCCGACCACTGGCCGCTGGCCAAGGACCGGGTGCGCTACCAGGGCGACGGGGTGGCGGTGGTGGTCGCCGACAGCCGGGCCCACGCCAAGGACGCGCTCGAGGCCATCGACGTCGACTACGAGGACCTCCCGGTCGTCACCGACATGGAGGAGGCGCTGAAGGAGGGGACGCCGGTCATCCACGAGCACTTCGGGGACAACGAGGCCTACGTCTGGTCGCTGGCCAGCGGCGAGGTCGACAAGGTCTTCTCCGAGGCCCCGGTGGTGGTCAAGGAGCGTTACTACCACCCGCGGCTGATCCCCAACGCGATCGAGCCCCGCGGCGTCGTGGTCCAGCCCAACCCGGCCATGGGGGAGTACACGGTCTGGTCGGCCACCCAGATCCCGCACATCCTCAAGCTGCTGCTCGCGCTCACCCTGAACATCCCGGAGACCAAGGTCCGGGTGATCGCGCCCGAAGTCGGCGGCGGCTTCGGCTCCAAGCTCAACGTCTACGCCGAGGAGGCCTTGGCGCTCGCGCTCGCCCGCCGGCTCGGCGTGCCCGTGAAGTGGGTCGAGGAGCGCTCCGAGGGCTACCTGGCCACCATCCACGGCCGTGACGTCATCCAGGAGATGGAGGTCGCCGCCACCGAGGAGGGCAAGCTCCTCGGCGTGCGCGTCAACCTGTACGCCGACTTCGGCGCCTACCTGCAGCTCGTCACCCCGGGCATCCCGCTGCTCGGCGGCTTCCTCTACCATGGGGTGTACGACTGCCAGGCCTACAGCTTCACCTGCACGGGCGTGTTCACCAACAAGACGCCCACCGACGCCTACCGGGGCGCCGGCCGGCCCGAGGCGACCTACGCGATCGAGCGGATCATGGACGCCCTGGCCAAGCGGGTCGGCAAGGACCCGGCCGAGGTCCGCGAGCTGAACTTCTACGCCCCCTTCACCGAGCCCAAGGAGGTCGTGACCGGCCTGCAGTTCGACTCGGGCAACTACCACGCCTCGCTGGACAAGGCCAAGCAGCTGGTCGGCTACGACGAGCTCCGGGCCGAGCAGGCCCGCCGCCGCGAGCAGGGCAACCCGGACGGCAGGCTGCTCGGCATCGGCATCTCGACCTACATCGAGATGTGCGGGCTGGCGCCGTCGCAGACGCTGGCCGCGCTGAAGTACGGCGCCGGCGGCTGGGAGTCGGCCACCGTCCGCTGCCACCCGACCGGCAAGGTGACCGTGGTGACCGGCACCTCCCCGCACGGCCAGGGCCACGTCACCACCTGGTCGCAGATCGCGGCCGACGCGCTCGGGGTCAGCCCGGACGACGTCGAGGTGCTCCACGGCGACACCGCCGTGTCCCCGCTCGGCATGGACACCTACGGCAGCCGCAGCGTCGCGGTGGGCGGCACCGCCCTGTACAAGGCGGCCGAGAAGATCCGGGCCAAGGCGCGCAAGATCGCGGCCCACGAGCTCGAGGTGGCCGAGGACGACCTCGAGTGGAAGGACGGCAAGTTCCAGGTCGCCGGGGCGCCCGACAAGGCCAAGACCATCCCTGAGGTCGCCTTCTCGGCCTGGACCGCCCACAGCCTGCCGGCCGACGTCGAGCCCGGCCTCGAGGCGACCGCGGTCTACGACCCGCCCAACTTCACCTTCCCTTCGGGCGCGCACATCTGCGTGGTCGAGGTCGACGCCGACACCGGCCTCACCCGGATCAGGAAGTACGTCGCGGTCGACGACTGCGGCACGGTGGTCAACCCGCTGATCGTCGAGGGGCAGGTGCACGGCGGTGTCGCCCAGGGCATCGCCGAGGCCCTCTACGAGGAGGCGCTCTACGACGAGAACGGCACCCTGGTGACCGGCAACATGTCCACCTACCGCATCCCGTCAGCCGCCGAGCTGCCCGGCTTCCAGCTCGACCGGACCGAGACCCCGTCCACCACCAACCCGATGGGGGTCAAGGGCATCGGCGAGGCGGGCACGATCGCGGCCCCGCCGGCGGTGCTCAACGCGGTGGCCGACGCCGTCTCGGCCGTCGGGGTGGAGTTCATCGACCTGCCGGCCAGCGCCGAGCGCGTCTGGCGGGCGATCCAGGACGCCAGGGGCGGCTCGCCCGGGGCTCGCACCGTCGAGGCCGGCGAGACCGGTGCGAGCAGCATGACGCCGGAGGCCGACGGGCAGTCCGGGCCCGCGTCCAGCGAAGGAGGTGTCCGGTGATCCCGGCCCCGTTCGACTACGAGGTGGCCGAGTCGGCCGACCACGCGGTCGCGCTCCTCGGCCAGCACGGCGAGGACGCCAAGCTGCTCGCTGGCGGGCACTCGCTGCTGCCGCTGATGCGGCTGCGGCTGGCCGCGCCGTCGGTGCTGGTCGACATCGGCCGGCTGCGCGACCTCTCCTACGTCCGCGAGGACGGCGACAAGCTCGCCGTCGGCGCCCTCACCACCCACGAGGACGTCCACTTCAACGAGCTGGTCGAGCGGCACTGCCCGATCCTCGGCCACACCGCCGGCGAGATCGGCGACCCGCAGGTCCGCCACCGCGGGACGATCGGCGGGTCGGTGGCCCACGCCGACCCCGCCTCCGACATCCCGGCGGTGCTGCTCGCGCTCGACGCCGAGCTGGTCGTGCACGGGCCGGCCGGGGACCGCACGGTGGCTGCGGGCGACTTCTTCATAGGCATCTTCGAGAGCGACCTCGGCCCCCAGGACCTGCTCACCGAGATCCGCGTGCCCAAGCTCGCGGGCGCGGGCTGGTCGTACCAGAAGTTCAACCCGCGCGCCCAGGACTGGGCGATCGTCGGCGTCGCCGCGGTGGCGGCCCTCGGGAACGGCGGCCCGGGCCGGACCGCCGTCGCCCTGACCAACATGGGGGAGACGCCGCTGCGGGCCCGTTCGGTGGAGGAGGCGGTGGCCTCGGGCGCCGACCCGGCGACCGCCGCCGAGCAGGCCCTGGAGGGGACCAACCCGCCCAACGACGCGCTGGCCAGCGCGGAGTACCGCCGGCACCTGGCCAAGGTGCTGACCCGCCGCGCGCTCGAGGAGGCGGCATCGCGCTGACCGACGCACCCCGAGAGCCCCGGCCGAGTGCCCACCGCGCGCGGGTTCCCGCCTCCCTGGAGGCCCGGCGTGCTCGGCCGCGGCGCCGATGCTCGGCCGGCGCGCTAGGGGAGGGCGCCTGAGCGTGGGCGCCCTCCCGTTCGGCTCGGTCGGCGAGCTGGAGGCGGCCCTGCGGGAGCACGCCTACCTCGCCGACCGCGGCCTGGCCACCGCGCTCCACCTGGCCCTCGCCCTCGACAAGCCGCTGCTGCTCGAGGGCGAGGCCGGCGTGGGCAAGACCGAGGTGGCCAAGGTCCTGGCCGCGCTCCTGGGCCGCGAGCTGGTACGCCTGCAGTGCTACGAGGGGATCGACGCCAGCCAGGCCCTCTACGAGTGGGACTACTCCCGGCAGCTCATCGCGGTGCGCGCCGCGCAGCTCGGCGAGGGTGGCGCCGACCTGTTCGGCGCCGAGTTCCTGGTCGAGCGGCCGCTGCTCACCGCGGTCCGGGCCGGGGCGGGCGCGGTGCTGCTGATCGACGAGCTGGACCGGGCCGACGACGAGTTCGAGGCGTTCCTGCTCGAGGTGCTGTCGGAGTTCGCGGTCACCATCCCCGAGATCGGCCGGGTGGCCGCCGACCGGCCCCCGGCCGTGGTCATCACCTCCAACCGCACCCGGGAGCTGCACGACGCCCTCAAGCGGCGCTGCCTCTACCACTGGATCGACCACCCGTCGGTCGAGCGCGAGGTCGACATCGTGCGCGTGCGCGCCCCCGAGGTGCCCGAGGCGCTCGCCCGCCAGGTGGCGGCGGCCGTGGCCCGGCTGCGGGCCATGGACATGGTCAAGCGCCCGGGGGTGGCCGAGACCATCGACTGGTCCAAGGCGCTCGCCTTCCTCGGGGTCAGCCGGCTCGAGCCGGCTACGGCCGCGCCGACGCTGGGCGCCCTGCTCAAGGACCACGAGGACCTCGAGCTGGTCCGCGCCCAGCTCGACCGCGTCCTCGACGAGCCGTGACGGCGCCGGGGCAGCCCCAGGCCGACCGGGCCCTCTGGGAGCTGGTCTGATGGAGGCGCGGCCGGGCCAGGCCGACCGGGCCCTCTGGGAGCTGGTCTGATGGAGGCGCGGCCGGGCCAGGCCGACCGGGCCCTCTGGGAGCTGGTCTGATGGAGGCGCGGCCGGGCCAGGCCGACCGGGCCCTCTGGGAGCTGGTCTGATGGAGGCGCGGCCGGGCCAGGCCGACCGGGCCCTCTGGGAGCTGGTCTGATGGAGGCGCGGCCGGGCCAGGCCGACCGGGCCCTCTGGGAGCTGGTCGGGTTCGGGCGGCTGCTCCGGTCGAGGGGCCTGCCGGTCGGCACCGGGCGGATCCTCGCGTTCTGCCGGGCGGTGGCTGCGCTGACCCCCCTCGACCGCGACAGCGTCTACTGGGCCGGCCGGCTCACCATGGTCGCCCGCAAGGCCGACCTGGCCGCCTACGACGACGCCTTCCGGGCCTACTTCCCGCGTGAGCGTGACGACGCCCTGGCCGTGATCGCGGGGTGGCTCGAGAACGTCGCGCTGCCGCCCGAGCTGGAGGTGACCGTCGAGGAGGGCTTGGCCGAGGACGGCTGGCGGGTCGGCGCCGAGGGGGAGGGCGGCGAGGAGGAGCTGCTCGTCGGCGTGCTCGCCAGCGGGGCCGAGGTGCTGCGGTCCAAGTCGTTCGAGGAGCTGACCGAGGCGGAGCGGGCCGAGGCCAACGCGGTCATCCGCAGCCTGGCCCTGCACCTGCCGGTCAGGCACACCCGGCGCTGGCGGCCGTCCCCGCACGGCCGGCGCTTCGACCAGCGCCGGACCCTGCGGGCGTCCCTGCGCACCCAGGGCGAGCCGTTCCGGCGGGCGTGGCGCGCCCGCCGCAACAAGCCGCGCCCGCTCGTACTGGTCCTCGACGTGTCCGGGTCGATGTCGGCCTACTCGCGTGCGCTCATGCAGTTCGGCTTCGCCGCGATCCGGGCCGGCCGGCGGGTGGAGGTGTTCTGCTTCGGCACCCGGCTCACCCGGGTCACCCGCGCCCTGCGGCGCTCCGAGCCCGACGACGCCCTGCGCGAGGTGGCCGCCGGGGTGGTCGACTGGGACGGCGGCACCCGCATCGGCGAGTCCGTCAAGGAGCTGCTCGACCGGTACGGGCAGCACGCGTTCCTGCGCGGGTCGGTGGTGGTGCTCTGCTCGGACGGGCTGGAGCGTGGGGACCCGGCCGTGCTCGGCGCCCAGATTGCCAGGCTCGGCCGCCTCGCCCACCGGCTGGTCTGGGTCAACCCGCTGAAGGGCAGCCCCCGCTACGAGCCGCTGGCCAGGGGCATGGCCGCGGCCCTGCCCCACGTCGACCGGTTCGTGCCCGGCCACAACCTCAAGAGCCTCGAGGCGCTGTGCAAGGTGATCGGCAGATGACGGGTCCGCCCCGGCCTGGTGCGACCGCCGGGGGGCCGGTATATCTCTGCTCTGGTGCGAGGTCCTTGGCGCGGCCGAGCGCCATGGACCGGTGCGACCGCCGGGGGGCCGGTGTACGGTGCAGGCATGGACGTGCAACCCGACGTGCGACCCGTGGACGTGCAGTCCAACGTGACCGTGCTCCTGAGCGGGGCGCCGCTCTCGCTCGACGCCGCCCTCCGGTCGGTGCTCCTGCCCGCCTGCGGCGGCACGGCGCTGTTCGTCGGCACCACCCGCAGCCCCAGCGAGGGCCGGGTGGTGGAGGAGCTCGAGTACGAGGCCTACGAGGAACTGTGCGGGCCGGCGATGGAGCGGGTGGCCCGGGAGGCGGCCGCCCGCCACGGCCTCGGCGCGGTGTACCTGGCTCACCGGACGGGCGTGGTGCCCCAGGCCGAGCCGAGCGTGATCGTGGCCGCGTCCGCGCCGCACCGGGCCGAGGCGTTCGCCGGCTGCCGGGAGCTGATCGACGAGCTGAAGCGCACCGTCCCGGTCTGGAAGAAGGAGCGCTGGGCCGACGGGGGCCGCTGGGTCGGCATCCCCGGGGGCGAGGAGGCCCGCCGTGCCTGAGCGCCTGCTGCCTGACATGCCTGAGCGCCTGATGGTCGACACCTTCGGCCGGGTCGTGCGGGACCTGCGGGTCTCGGTGACCGACCGCTGCAACTTCCGCTGCCTGTACTGCATGCCCGAGGACGGCCTGCCGTGGCTCGGGGCCGGGAGCGTCCTCACCCGCGACGAGCTGATCCGTGCCCTCCGGGTCGCGGTCGGCCTCGGCGTGGGCACGATCCGCATCACCGGCGGGGAGCCGACGCTCCGCCGCGACCTGGTCGACGTGGTGGCCGCCGTCGGCCAGCTCGGGGTGGAGCTGTCGATCACGACCAACGGGTTCCTGCTCGACCGGCTCGCCCAGCCGCTCGCCGACGCCGGGCTGTCCCGGGCCAACATCAGCCTCGACTCCCTGGACCGCGACCGCTTCAAGCAGATCACGCGGCGCGACGCGCTCGGGCGGGTGATCGCCGGGATCGACGCGGCGCTCGCCGCCGGCCTCGAGCCGGTCAAGATCAACGCGGTGGTCGTGCGCGGCTTCAACGACGACGAGGTCGTGCCGATGGCCGCCTGGGCCCGGGACCTCGGGGTGGAGCTGCGGTTCATCGAGTTCATGCCGCTCGACGCCCCTGGCGAGTGGACCCGCGACCAGGTCGTGCCGGCCGCGGAGATCCTCGACCGCCTCGACCGGGAGTTCGGCCTCGAGGCGCCGTCCGGGCCCCGGGGCAGCGCCCCGGCCGAGCGCTGGCGCTACGCCGACGGCGCGGGGTCGGTGGGGATCATCGCCTCGGTCACCCGCGCCTTCTGCGCGCAGTGCGACCGGATCCGGCTCACCGCCGACGGCCAGATCCGCACCTGCCTGTTCTCCACCGTCGAGTACGACCTGCTCGGCCTGCTCCGGTCGGGCGCCACCGACGAGGCGGTCGCGGACCTGTACGTCGACGCCGTCGCCCGCAAGGAGTTCGGGCACAAGATCAACACCCCCGACTTCGTGCAACCCGCGCGCGGGATGTCCCAGATCGGCGGCTAATTGGGCCAGGTGTCTCGTTGCCGCATATCTGCGATATTTTGCGTAGCCTTATGCAGCCCGGAATGACGGGACGGTGGCAGACCGGTTGACGGCTGGTTTCCAAAGGGCGTCGGCCTGCCTGCTCGCTTGGTTTATTCTGGGCCTCGACGTTTAATGCTGGAGATGCCGGACCATCGTTCTCGCCCTGCCCCATGAGGGAGTTCCCCGGTCCAGGGACGCTCCGAGGCCAGGCGCCGCACCAGGAGGGCTCAATGCGGGGAGAATGTGTGCTTTGCCAGATCCTCTCCGGGGAATTGGCGGCTGATTACGTGTACGAGGACGACCGGACGGTCGCCTTCATGGACATCAACCCGGCCACCCGCGGCCACCTGCTCGTCGTACCGCGGACCCACGTCACCGACGTCATGTCGGCCGACGAGGACGACTGGCTGGCCGTCGCCGCCACCGCCCGCCGCATGGCGGGCTGGGTGGTCGGCACCTTCAAGGCCGGCGGGGTGGACCTGCTCCAGGCGAACTCGGACGGCACGGTCGGCAACCAGACCGTGTACCACCTGCACCTGCACGTCCTGCCCAGGTACGAGGACGACCGGCTCGGCTGCTGGTGGACCCCGGAGACCGCCGACCCGTCCGAGATCACCGAGGCGGCCCGCCAGCTCGTGGAGCACGGCCGCAGGGACCTGCACTGAGCGCCGCTCAGAAGTCATGTCCGTAGCTTGGGGAGTCATGTCCGTAACTTTGGGGCTGAGGTGCCTGGTGGGCCAACCCGGTTCCGTGGGCCAACCACCCGGTTACGGGCAGGACCTCTGGTGGCCTGCGTAGCCCGCACGCGGCTGACCCGGCGGCTCAGCGGCGCTCGGTCCAGTAGACGTCGGTGCGGTAGGGCAGGGCGAAGGTGGACCGGCCCCGCAGCTCGGGACGGCGGTCCAGCAGCCCGCCGACCTCGGCCAGCACCCGCTGCCGGGCGGCGGGCTCGAGGGCGGCGATGAAGCTGATCGAGCCGACGCGGTCCAGGACCAGCGGGGCGAGCAGCCGGGTGAGCTTGCCGGTGCCCGCGCCGACGTCCACCACGGTCGCGCCCGGTCCGATGCCGAGCGCGCCGGCGAGCCAGGCGACCGCGGGCTCGGGATAGGTCGGGCGCCCGCGCTCGTAGGCATCGGCCTCCCGCTCGAAGCCTTGCGCGGCGGCCTTGTCGATGCCCATCTCGTCCCCCTTCCCTCCCTTGCGGCGATCCTTGCTCTGATGGGATGGTTGCCCGACCGATACGGCTGAGCACCGATCGCTTGGTTAGCAGCCAGCTTGACACGGGGATACCGGGTTGGGATGCGTGAGAGCGGGTTGACTCGTTTGCCCTGCGCCACGACCTGGTTCTAGTCGATCTGAGAAGGGAGCAGAGATGGACGGAGGCGTGATCGCCCTCATCGTCATCGTGGTCCTGGTCCTCGTGGCGCTCGGGCTGCTGATGGGCCGGCGGCGCAGGACGCAGCACCTGCAGGAGCGCTTCGGCCCCGAGTACGAGCGTGCCGTCACCGAGAGCGGGGATCGCCGGGCCGCGGAGAGCGAGCTGCTGGACCGCAAGGCCCGGCGCGACAAGCTGGACATCGTCCCGCTCGAGCCAGCCGCCCAGGAGCGGTACCTCGAGGTATGGCACCGCACCCAGGCCCTGTTCGTCGACTCCCCGGCGGAGGCCACCCGCGAGGCCGATCGGTTGATCATCGACGTGATGCGCGACCGGGGCTACCCGGTCGACGACTTCGAGCAGCGTGCCGCCGACGTCTCCGTCGACCATCCGCAGGTGGTGGACGACTACCGCGCCGCCCGCGCCATCTCGGGCGCGAACGAGCGGGGCGAGGCGAGCACCGAGGACCTGCGCCAGGCGCTCGTCCACTACCGCTCCCTCTTCGAGGAGCTGCTCGACGTCGGCAGGGGTGACGAGGCCGATCGTCCCGTCGAGGAGGCAAGAAGGGGCAGGGCTGACGAGGCTGATCGTCCCGTCGAGGAGGCAAGAAGGGGCAGGGCTGACGAGGCTGATCACCCCATCGAGGAGGCAAGATGAGCGAACGCTACGGCTACGGGTACGGTGACGAGCTGCCAGGCGACGACGTGCCCGTCCCGCGCCGGGGCGCGGTGACCGAACGCCACCACGACCGCGACGATGACGACGACGACGTGCGCGAGATCGACCTGACCGACGACGCCGACGACCGCCACCGCGACCACCGGACCGACGCCGAGCTCGTCGACGAGGAGGGCGACCGCACGCGCGCCGCGGACCACGACGACCAGGCCGTGCGGGGGACGGACGACGGGACGACGTCCACCGTCCAGTTCTCGCCCGTCGACCGCGACCGCGACGACGAGGCCGAGCCGGCGCCCGCGCCCCGGTCCGCCTACGGCGACGACGACGTCGACGTGGGCCCCGGGCCCGACCTGCCGGCCGACCGGGCCGGCGCGCCCGGCTTCGAGCGCGAGGAGCGCGACCTCGACCCGCTCGACAGGACGACCCATCCCTATGACGACGTGCGTGGCGAGCCCGACGACGCCTCGGAGCGGGGCCCCGGCCTGGTCGACGCCGAGCGTCCCAGCGGGGGCGGTGCCGTGAGCGCGAGCCGGGTCGACCTCCGCGACGAGGACTCGACCTGGTCGAGCGATGTCGACCACCCGGGCGTGGACCGCACCGGCGATGTCGACCACCCGGGCGTGGGCCGCGCCCACGATGACGATGTCCACCACCCGGACGCCGACCGCGCCGACGCGGTCGAGCTGGCCCCGCTGACGCCCCCGCCAGACGCCGCCTCGGTGCCCGGCGCGGGTCCGTCTGAGCCGCTCGCTCCAGCCGCCTCGACCGACGCCGGTACCGGGACCGCCGCCACCGACGACGCGTCGAGCCCGCCCGCGGCCGACCTCGCCACCGCCCAGGCGGCCACGCCGGCCGCGGCCGCGGCGACGCTGCTGGCCTCGGTGGACGCCGAGTCGGTCCGCCGCCAGTTCCTCGACATCCAGGCCGGCTTCGTGGACGAGCCCAGGCAGGCCGTGCAGCAGGCCGGTGAGCTCGTCGACGACCTGGTCCGCCAGGTGACGCAGTCGCTCACGGCCGAGCGGGAGCGGCTCCAGGGCAACCTCAGCGCCGGCACGACCTCGACCGAGGACCTGCGCCTGGCCCTGCGCGCCTACCGCGCCTACGTCGACCGGCTGCTCGGCCTGACAATGTAGGACGATGTAGGCAGGGGCGGGGCGCCGCCTTGCCGGCCCACGGCCGGCAGGCTATCTTCGCCGTGCCACGCGGCCGACCGCGTGGGGCACGGCCAGGGGAGTCCGGTGCATCGGGCTGAGAGGCTGACGGGAGAGTCAGCGACCCTTTGAACCTGATCCGGGTCATACCGGCGCAGGGAGGAGCGATGGGAGCTGTCCACGAGGAGCCGGCCCGGCTCCACACGCCCCCGGAGTGGGGCATCGACCCGGTGCCGCGCGAACGGCGGGTGCTGGGGTTCCTCGACCAGGCGGTGCTCTGGGGCAACCTCGGCATCAGCCTGCTCGTGCTGGTGGCCGGGGCGCTGCTCGTGCCGGCCCTCGGGCTGTGGCAGGCGCTGGCCGCGACCGTCGTCGGCGCCGTCGTGGGCAACGCGCTGCTCGGGCTCGCGGCCGTCCCCGCCGCCGAGACCGGCGTGCCCACGATGGTGCTGTACCGGGCGCCGCTCGGGATGCGCGGCTCGCTCCTGCCGACCGCCTGCAACGTGGTCCAGAACCTCGGCTGGGCCACCTTCGAGCTGTTCATCATCGCCAGCGCGGCCGCCCAGATCTCCGAGCGCCTGCTCGGGTTCCGCGGGCGGCTGCTCTGGGTCGTGGTGTTCGGCGCGCTCACCACCGCACTCGCGGTGGCCGGCCCGCTGACCGTGATCAGGCGCTACCTCGAGCGGTTCGCGGTCTGGGCCGTGCTCGCCTCGACCGTGTACCTCACCTGGCACGTGCTGACCACCCTCGACCTCGGCCGCCTCACCGCCCAGCCCGGGAGCGGCGGGCTCTCCTTCTGGGCCGGGGTCGACATCGCCGTGGCCCTGCCGATCTCCTGGGTGCCTCTGGTGGCCGACTATGCGCGGTTCGGGCGCTCGGCCCGGGCCACCTTCTGGGGCACCGGCGTCGGCTACTTCGTCGCCCAGGTCTGGTTCTTCGCCCTCGGCATCCTGTTCCTGCTCGCGATCGGGCAGGGCGACGTGATCGCCGCCGTGGTCGCGGTGCCGGTCGGGGCGGTGGCCATGGCCGTGCTCGTGGTCGACGAGGCCGACGAGGTGTTCGCCAACGTCTACTCGACAGGGGTGAGCCTGCAGAACGCGTTCCCGCGCCTGCCCGGCCGGCCCCTGACCCTGGTCATCGGCGTGCTCGCCACCACGCTGGCCGCCCTGGTCACCGACCTGGCCCGCTACGAGAGCTTCCTGTTCCTGCTCGGGGCGTTGTTCGTGCCCCTGTTCGGCGTGCTCGCGGCCGACTACTTCGTGCTCGCCCGCCGCCGCTACGACGTGGCCGCCATGTACGACCCGGCCGGTCCCCACCGCGGCGTGCGCTGGCCGGCGGTGCTGGTCTGGCTGGTCGGCTTCCTGCTCTACAACTGGATCAACCCGGGCGGGGTCGCCGCCTGGCGGTCGCTGCTCGAGGACGTCTTCGCCGGCCTGCTCCACCTGCCGTTCCCGCTGTCGACCCGCCTGCCCTGGCTCGGCGCGTCCCTCCCCGCATTCGTGGTGCCGTTCCTGGCCATGCTCGCCGTCGGCCGCCTCGCCCGCCGGGACCGCGCCGCCCTCGGCAGCCGGCCGTAGCTCCCGCCCCTGACCATGGCACAGCCGCCCTTCGCGATCCGCCCGACCATGGCACAGGCACACCCCTAGCCCAGCCGGGGGCCCAGAAACACCAGCAGCACCAGCGGGTCCGGGCCGAGGTTCTTGAGCGCGTGCTTGGACCCGGCCGGGGCGAGGAGCATCTCGTACTGGCCCAGCTCGGCGGTGTCGCCGTCGACCCGGGCCAGGACCCGGCCGGCCAGCACCAGCACCACCTTGTCCGACTCCTCGTGGACGTGGAGGAGCTGCTCCTGACCCGGGTCCAGGCAGTACAGGTCGGTGAGGGTACGGTCGGTCTCGAACAGCCTGTGCTTGGCCATCCGCCGCTCGTCGAACCCGATCGCGTCGGAGAGCCTGCGGCGCTCCATCCCATCGGCTCCTTCTGGTCCAGGCGCCCAACGTCTCACGTCGCCGCAGGCCAGACTAGACTGTCGGCTTCGGATGCACACGCGCAGGGGCTGGAGGGCCGATGCTCAAGGTGACGCTGGGGAAGTCAGATACCGTGGGGGTCAAGGCCGACCTGCTCGCCGTCCCGGTGTTCGCGGACCGCGTCCTCGGCCCGGGCGCCGAGCAGGCCGTGGGCGCGCTCGGCACGCCGCTCGACCCGCTGCTGGACGCCCGTGGGTTCACGGGCAAGGCCGGCGAGGTCGTCGTCCTGCCCACCCTCGGCCGGCTGCCCGCCGCCACGCTCGTGCTCGTCGGGCTCGGCGACCGCGACAAGGTCGACGCCGAGGCGCTCCGCCGGGCCGCCGCCGCCGTCGTCCGCCACGCCGGAGGCGCCAGGAAGGCCGTCACCACCCTGGCCCAGGCCCTGCCCGCCGACCCGGCCGCGGCCGCCCGGGCCGTCACCGAAGGTGCCCACCTGGCCGCCTACCGGTTCGACAAGTACAAGGCCAAGTCCAACGGGAGCGCGCTCCAGGGCCGGCTGCAGAGCCTGGTGGTCGCGGCCGGCGACGGCAAGAAGTCCGACCTGACCGCCGCGGTGGCCGCCGGCGAGGCGCGCGCCACCGCCACCAACCTGGCCCGCGACCTGTCCAACGAGCCCGCCAACAACCTGCACCCGGCCGACCTGGCCGAGGCCGCCCGGAGGCTCGCCGGCAAGCACGTCACCGTGAAGGTCAAGGACGAGAAGGCGCTGGCCCGGGAGGGCTTCGGCGGCATCCTGGGCGTCGGCCAGGGCGCCGACAACCCGCCCCGGCTGGTCGAGATGACCTACAAGCCCGAGGGCGCCAAGGGCAGCGTGGTCCTGGTCGGCAAGGGGATCACCTTCGACTCCGGCGGCCTGTCGCTCAAGCCGGCCGACTCCATGGGCGGGATGAAGACCGACATGTCCGGGGCGGCCGTGATCATCGGCGTGATGAGCGTGCTGGCCGACCTCGGCGTCCAGGTGGCGGTCACCGGCTACCTCGCCTCGGCCGAGAACATGCCCTCCGGGCATGCGATCCGGCCCGGCGACGTGCTCACCATGAAGAACGGCAAGACCGTGGAGGTCCTCAACACCGACGCCGAGGGGCGCCTGGTGATGGCCGACGCGCTCGCCCTGGGCGCGGCGGCCAAGCCCGACGCCATCGTCGACGTGGCCACCCTCACCGGCGCCTGCATGGTCGCCCTGGGCATGCGCTACGCGGGGCTGATGAGCAACGACGACGCGCTCGCGGCCGAGCTGCTCGACGCGGCGGCCGACGCCGGCGAGCCGGCGTGGCGGCTCCCCCTGCCCGACGAGTACCACAAGGAGATCGTCAGCGACATCGCCGACCTCAAGAACGTCGGCCAGCGCTGGGGCGGCGCCCTCACCGCCGGCCTGTTCCTCAAGGAGTTCGTGGACGACCGGCCCTGGGTCCACCTGGACGTCGCCGGGCCGTCCCGGTCCGAGGCCGAGGACGGCTACATCCCCAAGGGCTCGACCGGCGCCACCGTGCGCACCCTGCTCTCCTGGCTGGAACGGCGCGGCAGCTCCTCGTGAGGTTCGGGGTCACCTTCGCCAACTCGGGCCCGGGCGCCGACCCCGAGCACGCGGTCGCCCTGGCGGGCCTGGCCGAGGAGGCCGGCTTCGACACCCTCTGGACCGTCGAGCACGCCGTGATCCCGGCCGGCTTCGGTTCCAGCTACCCGTACTCCCGCGACGGCCGGCTCCCGGGCGGCGAGGACGTCCCCATCCCCGACCCGCTGATCTGGCTGGCCTTCGTGGCGGCCGCCACCGTCCGGATCCGGCTGGCCACCGGGATCCTCATCCTGCCCCAGCGCAACCCGGTGCTGCTGGCCAAGGAGGCTGCCACCCTGGACGTGCTGTCGGGTGGGCGGCTGATCCTCGGGGTCGGCGTCGGCTGGCTCCGGGAGGAGTTCGACGCCCTGGGCGTGCCCTGGCCGGAGCGGGGCGCGCGCACCGAGGAGTACGTCGCGGCCCTGCGCACCCTCTGGACCGAGCCCGAGCCGACCTTCGCCGGCCGCTTCGTGTCGTTCGCCAAGGCCAAGAGCTACCCCAAGCCGCTGCGGCCGGGCGGGGTCCCGATCGTGGTCGGCGGCCACAGCGAGGCGGCCGCACGCCGCGCCGGCCGCCTCGGCGACGGGTTCTTCCCGGCCATCGGCGACGTGGACGAGGTGGCCCGCCTCGTCGGGATCGCCCGCGACACCGCCCGGGACGCGGGCCGCGACCCGCTGGCCCTGGAGGTCACCTGCGGCGCGCCCAGGGACCCCGACGCCGTCGCCCGCCTCGCCGACCTGGGCGTGTCCCGGCTGACCATCTCGGGCGTCGGCGACCTCGAGTCCCTGCGGGCCAGGTTCGGCCGCTTCCGCGAGCGGGTCATGGACCGCGTGGGCTGACGTCCTCGTGGGCTGACGTCCTCAAGGAAGCGGTCAGTTGCCGGCCAGGAAGGACCGCGGTGCGGAACGTCGTCTTGCTCAATGCCTGCATTCGTGGTTTCTCTGGGGATGACCTCGTACGAGGTCGCGGGCGGCGGGGCGCGCCGCCCGCGCCGGCCACCGGCGGCCATGCGGTCGCCCCCAGGCACAAGGAGGCCAGGTCATGAAGACCAAGGCAGCGGTCCTGTGGGAGCTGGGCAAGGACTGGGAGGTGACCGAGCTCGACCTCGACCCGCCCAAGGCGAACGAGGTCCTGATCCGCTACGTGGCCGCCGGCCTGTGCCACTCCGACGAGCACCTGCGCCACGGCGACATCGTCCCCCGCTTCCCGATCGTGGGAGGGCACGAGGGCGCCGGCATCATCGAGGAGGTCGGCCCCGGGGTCACCAAGGTCAAGCCCGGCGACCACGTCGTCTGCTCCTTCATCCCCTCCTGCGGCCACTGCCGCTGGTGCTCCACCGGCCAGCAGAACCTCTGCGACCTGGGCGCGACCATCCTCGAGGGCTGCATGCCCGACGGCACCTTCCGGTTCCACGCCGACGGCAAGGACCTCGGCGCGATGTGCATGATCGGCACGTTCTCCCAGTACGCCACGATCTCGGAGACCTCGGTGGTCAAGGTCGACGAGGACCTGCCGCTCGAGACCGCCGTGCTCGTCGGCTGCGGCGTGCCCACCGGGTGGGGGTCGGCGGTGTACGCGGCCAAGACCGCGCCCGGCGACACGATCGTGATCTACGGGATCGGCGGCATCGGCATCAACGCCGTCCAGGGCGCGGCGCACGCCGGGGCGAAGAACGTGGTCGCGGTCGACCCGCTGCCCAACAAGCGCGAGAAGGCCGAGGAGTTCGGGGCCACCCACACCGCTGCCAGCGGCGAGGAGGCCCAGGCGCTGATCGGCGACCTCACCCTGGGCGTCGGCGCCGACAAGGCGATCGTGACCGTCGACATCGTCAACGAGCAGGTCGTCCAGGAGGCGTTCAACGCCATCCGCAAGGGCGGCCGGGTGGTGGTCACCGGGCTCGCCGACCCGACCAAGCTGACCATCCAGCTCTCGGGCGCCGTGCTCACCCTGTTCCAGAAGGAGGTCGTGGGCACGCTGTTCGGCAACTCCAACCCCCAGTACGACATCAAGAAGCTCCTGGACCTGTACCGGGCCGGCCAGGTCAAGCTCGACGAGCTGATCACCAAGCGGTACACCCTCGACGAGGTCAACCAGGGCTATCAGGACCTGCTGGACGGCAAGAACCTCCGCGGCGTCATGGTCCACTCGCGTTGAGCGCAGCCGGCGCGCCCGCGGGCGGGCAGGACCCGCTCGCGCGCGGCCGACAGGCGGACGACAGGGCCGGGGTGTGGGGCGTGCCCGCCGGGGCCGGTCTGCTGGCCCGGATCGAGCGCGACATCGTCGGGCTCCGCCGCGAGGCGGAGGTGCTCGCGGTCGCGCTCGCCACCGGACGCCACGTCGTGCTCGAGGGGCCGCCTGGCACCGGCAAGTCGACCCTGCTGCGGGTGATCGCCGACGAGGCCGGGCTCGGGTTCGCCTTCGTCGAGGGCAACGCCGAGCTGACCCCGGCCCGGCTGGTCGGCTCCCACGACCCCGCCCTGGTGCTCGAGGCCGGCTACCGCCCGGAGGCGTTCGTCGAGGGGCCGCTCGTGACCGCGATGCGGGACGGCGCCCTGCTCTACGTCGAGGAGCTGAACCGGGTCCCCGAGGAGACCCTCAACGTCCTCATCACCGCGCTCGCCGAAGGGGAGATCCACGTGCCCCGGGTCGGGCGGGTACGCGCCGGGCCGGGCTTCCGGCTGATCGCGGCGATGAACCCGTTCGACGCGGTGGGCACGGCACGGGTGAGCCAGGCGATCTACGACCGCATGTGCCGGATCGCCCTCACCTACCAGGACGAGGCGGGCGAACGGCGGATCGTCGAGCTGGTCACCGGGGCCGGGGGCGAGCTGGTCGGGCTGGCCGTCGCGCTGGTGCGCGCGACCAGGGGCCATCCCGAGGTCCGGACCGGCGCCTCGGTGCGCGGCGCGATCGACCTCGTCCACCTGGCCCGGGGTCTCGCCGAGCTGCGCCAGGAGCCGGCCACCTGCCGGGCCGTCCTCGGCGACGCGGCCCTTGCCGCGCTCTCGGGCCGGATCCGGCTCGAGGACGGCAGCAGCCGCACGCCCGAGGAGGTCGTCGGGGAGCTGCTCGACGACCTCCTGGCCGCGGGGCGGGGCGGTCGCGACCCGGCAAACCGACCTGACCCGGCTGCCGGCCCGGCCGCGGCAGCCGGGAGCGGTCGGCGCGGCCGGGTGCTCGAGGGCGAGGAGGCGCGCGACGCGCTCCGGCAGGCGACCAGGCGCACGCGCAGCCGGGCTGACCTCGACGCGGCCCACCCGGGGCTGCGGCGGGTCTCGCCGGCGGTGGGCCGGCTCGACGAGGCGGCCTTCGAGCGCCTGCGGGACGAGGACGCCGACGCCGCCCTCGCCCTGCTCTGCGACCTCACCCAGGCCACCGACCCGGAGCTGCGCCGGCTCGCCCTGCGGCTCGCGGGTCGGGTGTTCCTGCGCGCCGGCCGGGCCGGCGCCCCGGCCCGCCGGGGCGCCCGCCGCCTTGCCCCGGCCGTCGCCGTGGCCGACGGTGACCTGGACCTCGAGCGCAGCCTGGAGCGGGCCGGGGGCCGCCCGCGCCGGCCCGACGAGCTGGTCACCAGGCGCTGGCGGGCGCCCGGCCGGGCCGTCTGCCTGCTGATCGACCGGAGCGGCTCGATGCGCGGCGCCGGAGTGGCGATGGCCGCCATGGCCGCCGCGTCGGTCGTGCTGGCGCCGGGGGACCGCGCCGACTGCAGCGTGGTCGCGTTCGCCGGCGACGCCTTCGTGCTCCAGGAGCAAGGCCACCCCCGGGTCCCCGCCGACCTGGTCGGCGACGTGCTCGCGCTGCGGGGCGCCGGCACCACCGACCTCGCTCTGGCCCTGGCCACGGCCGGGCGCCAGCTCGACCGGGTGTCCGCCGGCGAGCGCCTCGTCCTGCTGCTCTCCGACTGCCTGGCCACGGCCGGGTCCGACCCGCTGCGCCGCCTGGCCGGCCTCGGCCCGGTCCACGTGCTGGGCACCACCGCCGACCCCGACGCGGTCCAGGCGGGTACCACCCTCGCCCACCGCTCCGGCGGCCGCTACCTCCGCGTCGAGCGCCCCACCGCACTCCCCGCCGCCCTCACCCGCCTGCTCGCCTGAACCGGTCGTGCGGTTGACAGAGGCCGCCAAGGGTGGCGATGCTTCAGGCGCGCTGGTTCGCCCGGCAGGGACATCCCCGTGAGACACCGGCCGGGCGCCGCAAGAGGGAATCCGGTGTGAGTCCGGAGCTGCCCCGCAGCGGTGAGTGGGAACGACAGCCGTCAGCGGGATCCAAGGTGGGTCCTGCTCCAGCACTGAGCCAGACAGTCTTGGGAAGCGACGGCCAGTAGGAACCCGGCGCGGTCCGGCGACCGCGGCGTCCCGCCCACGAGCCCGAAGACCTGCCGGCGCCCGCGCGGGTTGCGCGGCTCAGTCCGAGGCCTCGAGGGAGGGCGCTCATGGCAGGTTCCACCATTCACGGCTACCCGCGCATCGGCCCGCGGCGCGAGCTCAAGGCCGCCACCGAGGGCTACTGGGGCGGCCGGGTCCCGGCCGACCAGCTCCGGGCGACCGCGGCCGACCTTCGGCGGCAGACCTGGACGTTGCTGCGCGACGCCGGGCTCGACCGGATCCCATCGAACCAATTCTCCCTGTACGACCAGGTACTCGACACGATCGCCCTGGTCGGCGCCGTCCCCGACCGCTTCCGGGACGGCGGCGACGAGTTGGGCACCTATTTCGCCATGGCCCGCGGACGGACCGACGCCCCGGCCATGGAGATGACCAAGTGGTTCGACACCAACTACCACTATCTGGTGCCCGAGCTCGGGCCGGACACTACCTTCCGGCTCGCCGAGACACCCAAGCCACTGGCCGAGCTGGCCGAGGCCCGAGCGGTCGGCATCCCGACCCGGCCGGTGCTGCTCGGTCCGGTCACCCTCCTGCTCCTCGGCAAGCCCGAGCCATCGGCCCCGGCCGGCTTCGACCGCCTGGGCCTGCTCGACGGGCTGCTGGAGGTGTACGCGGCGCTGCTCGACGAGCTGGCGGCGGCCGGTGCCGAGTGGGTCCAGCTCGACGAACCCGCCTTCGTCCAGGATCGCTCCCCGGCCGAGCTGGACGCGCTGGCTCGTGCCTACGACCGCCTGGGCCGGGCCGGCCAACGGCCCAAGCTGCTCGTCTCCAGCTACTTCGACCACCTCGGGGATGCGCTGGGCGTGCTGGCGGGCGCGCCGATCGACGGCCTCGGGCTCGACTTCACCCGGGGCGGCGCCCGCAACCTCGGACTGCTCGCCCCGGCCGCCGGCCTGGGCGCCAAGACGCTGGTCGCCGGGGTGGTCGACGGCCGCAACGTCTGGGTGAACGACCTGGAGCGGTCGCTCGCCCTGCTTGCCGCCCTGGTCGACCAGGCGGGCGAGGTGGTCGTCTCGACCTCCTGCTCGCTCCAGCACGTCCCGCTCGACCTCGACGCCGAGGCCAGGCTGGACCCTGAGGTCCGGCCCTGGCTCGCGTTCGCCCGCCAGAAGGTCGCCGAGGTGGTCACCCTGGCCCGCGGGCTGGCCGAGGGAACCGAGGCGATCGGGCCTGAGCTCGAAGCCAACCGCCGCACGCTGGAGGACCGCCGCCGCTCCCGCCGGACGGCGGACCCGGCCGTGCGGGAGCGGCTGGCCGCCCTCGACGAGCACGACGCCCGCCGGGCCAGCCCCTACCAGGTGCGGGCCAAGGCCCAGCGCGCCCGGCTCGACCTGCCGCCGCTGCCCACCACCACGATCGGCTCGTTCCCGCAGACCGGCGAGGTGCGGGCGGCCCGGGCGGCCACCCGCCGCGGGGAGCTCGACCAAGCCGCCTACCAGGCGCGCATGCGGGAAGAGATCGCCCGGGTGGTGCGGCTCCAGGAGGACCTCGGCCTGGACGTGCTGGTCCACGGCGAGCCGGAGCGGAACGACATGGTGCAGTACTTCGGTGAGCAGCTCGCCGGGGTGGCGGTCACCGAGCACGGCTGGGTGCAGTCGTACGGGACCCGCTACGTACGCCCACCGATCGTGTACGGCGACGTGTCCCGGCCCGCGCCGATGACGGTGGCCTGGTCGGCCTATGCCCAGTCGCTCACCGCACGGCCGGTCAAGGGCATGCTGACCGGCCCGGTCACCATGCTGAAGTGGTCGTTTCCCCGCGACGACCAGCCGGCCAGGGTCACGGCCCGGCAGCTCGCCCTCGCCATCCGGGACGAGGTGGCCGACCTGGAACGAGCCGGGATCGGCGTCATCCAGGTCGACGAGCCGGCCCTGCGTGAGGGCCTCCCGCTGCGCCAGGTCGTACGGCGCGCCTACCTGGCCTGGGCGGTCGAGGCGTTCCAGCTGGCCACCGCCGGGGTCCGGGACGAGACCCAGATCCACACCCACATGTGCTACTCGGAGTTTGGGGAGATCCTCGACGCGATCGATGCGCTGGACGCCGACGTGACGTCGATCGAGGCCGCCCGCTCGCGGATGGAGCTCGTCGAGGACCTGGGCCAGGCCGGCTACGAGCGGGAGATCGGGCTCGGCGTGTACGACATCCACTCCCCCCGGGTGCCGCCGGTCGCCGAGATGGCCGAGCTCCTCACCGAGGCGCTCACGGCGCTCGGTCCCGCCCGGCTGTGGGTCAACCCGGACTGCGGCCTGAAGACCCGTGGCTACCAGGAGATCGTCGCCTCACTCCGGAACATGGTGGCCGCCGCCCAGATGGTCAGGGACGGGCTGGGCTGACGCCCGGTCCCTCAATCGGTCCCTCAACGCAATCGGCCCTCAAGTCCCTCAACGCAATCGGTCCCTCAAAAAGGAACACCGTCAAGCCGGCGGTCCTCCTGCCGTGTCAGCCGGGTCGGCGGACCAGGCGCTGACGGCGGTCATGCCGGCGTCGACCGGGACGGCCGCGCCGGTCAGGCCGGCAGCCTCGGTGGAGCAGAGCCAGGCGGTCATGGCGGCCACCTCGGCTGGGTCGAGGAGGCGGCCGAGCAGGTGGTGGCGGGCGAACGCTTCCGGGCCGGGCACGCTGTAGAGCTCCGCGCACGCGGCCAGCATGGCGGTGTCCATCGAGCCGGGGCAGACGGCGTTGGCGGTGACGCCGGTGCCGGCCAGGTCGGCGGCGAGGCTGCGCACGAGCCCGAGCACGCCGTGCTTGGCCGCGCTGTAGGCGGCGAGCAGGGGCAGGCCGCCGACCCCGGCGGTCGAGGAGACCGCGACGAAGCGGCCCTGCCTCGGCGCGGGCCGGGCGAGCAGGGTGGGGACCGCGGCGCGGGCCAGCCGCCACACCCCGCCGAGGTCGACGTCGAGGGCGACCTCCCAGGTCTGGTCGGTCGTCTCCCAGGCCGGCGAGCCTCCGGCGAGCACCCCGGCGGCGGCCACGGCCGCGTCGAGCCCGCCGAAACCCTCCACCGCCGCGGCCACGGCGGCGTCCAGGTCACCCTGCTCGCGCACGTCGCCGGCCCGGGCCACGACCCGACCGGGGTCACCGGCGGCCGCCCGGCAGGCGGCGGCGGCGCGCTCCAGGTCGGCCGTGGAGGCGAGCGGGTAGGGCACGGCCGGGTCGTCGGCGCAGCGGTCGACCAGCACCAGCCGCCACCCCCCACGCGCGAGCGCGAGCGCCGTGGCCGCCCCGAGCCCCCTGGCCGCCCCGGTCACGACCGCGACCCGCCCGTGGCCCGGCGTGTCCGTGCCCGGCCTCCCGGCCACATCCCCGGTCACGTGGTCGCCCCGGGACCGGATGGAGCGCCGGGTGGCGGCGACGGGTTCAGCCCTGCCCCTGGCGACGACCCCGTCCCGTCCGCCAGGAGTGCTCCGGGCGGCCGGGACGGACCCAGCTCGGCCTCGACGGTGCGGCAGAGGTCGTCGGTGAGGTCGGCGAGGAGGCGGCGGCCCTCGGCCGCGGACGCGCCGGCGGGGTCGCCGAGCACGCCGTTGGGGGAGACCGCGCGCACGCCCGAGCTGGCCAGCACGCCCATCAGCTCCTCGACCGGGCGGGTCACCCCGGCGGCGGCCCGGCCGGCGCGGACGGCGTCCGGGGCCAGGGCGAGCAGCAGCGAGGTCTCGGCCCGGCCGGCGTGCGCGTCGCCGTACGAGGCGCGGGCGAACCAGGCCACCACCTGCCGGCCCTCGTGCCGGAGCAGGTCCCGGGCGGCGGCCACCGGCGCGGCGTTGCCGCCGTGGCCGACCACGAGCACGGCGGCCCGGAACTCGGGGCCGAGCGAGCGGACCAGCTCGACCAGGGCGAGCTCCAGGGCGGACCGGCCGATGGAGACCGTGCCCGCGAAGCCGGCGTGCTCGCCGCTCGACCCGTAGGGCAGGGCGGGAGCGACCAGCACGTCGGGCCGGCGCGCGGCCAGCCGCTCGGCCAGGGCGACCGCCACCCGGGTGTCGGTGTCGAGCGGGAGGTGGGGGCCGTGCTGCTCGGTCGAGCCCAGGGGCAGGGCGAGCACGGAGCCCGCCCGCGCGGCCACCTCGGGCCAGGTGCGGCCGGCCAGCGCGGTCACCCGAGATGCCCCCGGGCACGCAGCCGGCCCAGGAGAAGGTCGGGCAGGCCGGTCATTGAAGGTACCCCCAGGTTCGGAGCTGGGCCAGGACGCGGTCGGCGGCCGCCTCGGGGTCGAGCCGCACGGTCTGCGGCGGGGTGCGTTCGATCCCCGCACCGGTGAGGGCGAGGATCCGCTCGCGGGCGCTCGCGCCGGGGTCCGGCCCGGGCAGCACGCGGGGGCGGGGCCGGTAGGGGCCGCGCCGTGCCGGGCCCGCCGGCTCGGGCACGCCGGCGGCGGCCGGGTCCGTGGATGGTGCGGGCAGATGGTCGACGGCCGCGTCGCGCGCCCGGAGCAGGGCGGGCAGGGGCGCCCGGCGCAGGCGGGCCGTGGCGGCCTCGACCGAGAGCACGGCGGGTGCCCGGACCCGGAGCACCTCGCGCCGCCCGAGGTCGAGGCGGCGCTCGACCCGGACCACGCCGGGCGCCTCGGGCTCCAGCGCGGCCAGCCCGAGGGCCTGGGCGGCGCCCAGCCGGGCGGCCAGGAACGCCGGGACCGAGCCGGAGCCGCGGTCGAGGCTCCAGTCCCCGCAGACCACCACCGCCGCGTCCGCGAACGCGGCGGCCAGGGCGGCGGCCGCCAGCTCGCTGGGCGCGCCGGCGGGCAGCTCGCAGCGGGCCGCCCGGGCCGCGCCGGCGGCCAGCGCCTCCCTGAGCAGCCCGTCCGCCTCTCCCGGGCCCGCGCTCGCGACCAGGACCTCGCCGCCCCACGCCTCGGCCAGCCGCAACCCCCACTCGAGCGCGGCCAGGTCGGCGCCGGAAGCGCCCGAGCTACGCGGGTCGGCGGTGACCACCCCGGTGAGCGGGTCGACCTCGACCCGCAGCGGCACCCACTTCATGGCCACGCCGAGCAGCAGCCCGCTCACCGTTGCGGCCCCTGTCATCGACGGCGTCCCTCCCGGCGTCTCAAGCCCCGGCCCGATCCGGGCGGGGTACCGCCCGGGAGCCTCCGGCCGGGCCGGGCTCACGCGCGGCAGGGCAGCGCCGGGAGCCTCCGGCCGGGCCGGGCTCACGCGCGGTGGAACACGACGCCGTGGCCGCCCTCCGGGTAGCTCCACGAGATGGCCCCCTCGGTGTTGCAGACCATGTAGCAGGTGCCGCACTCGAAGCACTCCTCGTAGTTGAACAGCACCCCGCCGCCGGCCGTGGGCACGAACAGGTTGGCCGGGCAGGCGGTGACGCACTCCCTGGTGGTGCAGCCGTGGCAGGCGTCGCCGTCGACCACGATGTGGGCCTTGGGCGAGACCCGGAACTCGACGGTGGCCATGCGGTCGTCGAAGCCGACCTCGGGCCAGGAGCGGTCGCGGCGCGTCATCCGAACGCCCGCAGGGTGGTCCAGGCGTCGCGGGCGAGGTCGCGCGCGCGCACGGCCGAGCGGCGCAGCTCGGCTCGGCCGGCGGCCAGCAGCCGCGGCTTGGGGTTGGGGTTGTCCACGGTGAACAGGCGCTCCACCAGGTTGCAGGCGACCTCCGGGTAGCGGCGCTGCACGCGCTCGGAGAGCACCAGGCCGGGCGCGCGCCGCAGCCGCTTGAAGTCGGCCAGCACGAAGCTCGACTCGAGCCGGCGCCGGTAGCCGGCCAGCCCGGCGGCGGACGTGTCCCCGGCCGCCAGCGCCTCGGCGGCCGCCTCCCCGGCCGCCGAGCCGGAGGCGATGGCGTAGTTGACTCCCTCGAGCCAGATCCCGGTGGCCAGGCAGAGGGCGGCGGCGTCCCCGGCCACCAGCAGCCCGTCGGCGGCCAGGTCGGGGAGCATGTCCCAGCCGCCCTCGGGGATCAGGTGGGCCGAGTACTCCTTGAGCTGCCCCCCGGCCACCAGCGGGGCGACCGCCGGGTGGGCCTTGAGGCAGGCGATCAGCTCCTCGGGCCGCCGGCCCGAGCGGGCCAGCCCGGGGAGCTGGAGCACCACCCCGACGGCGATCGTGTCGAGGTTGGTGTAGAGGAAGCCGCCGCCCGGGACGTCGCCCGTGCAGCCGAGGATCTCGACGTCGGCCCCTTCCCGGCCGGCCAGCCCGAAGCGCGCCTCGATGTCCTGCCTGGGCAGGGCCAGGACCTCCTTGACGCCCAGGGTGAAGTGCTCGGGCTCCGGATGGCGGTAGAGGCCGGCCTCCTTGGCCAGGAACGAGTTCACGCCGTCGCAGGCGATGACCACCCTGGCCGGCAGGTCGCCGTCGGGACGGTCGGTCCGCACCCCGATGACCCGGCCGGCCGGGTCGCGCGCGAGGCCGGTGACGGTCGTGGAGCAGAGCAGCACCGCCCCGGCCGCCTCGGCCTTGGCGGCCAGCCAGGCGTCGAGGTCGGACCGGTAGACGGTGGCGCCGTTGTAGGGCGGCTCGCCCCAGGCGGTGGTGCGGAAGTCGACGGTCAGGCTCTGGGTGGGGGTGACCACCATGGTGGCCCGGCGGGTGACCCAGCGCTGCACCGGGGCCTCCTGCCACCAGCCCGGGAGCAGCCCGTCGAGCACGCGGCCGTAGAGGACCCCCCCGTACATGTTCTTGGCGCCCGGGAACGGCCCCCGCTCCACCACGCAGACCCGCACACCGGCCCGGGCCAGGGTGAGGGCGGCGGCCGCCCCGGCCGGCCCCGCCCCGACCACCACCACGTCGAAGCCTCCGGTCGACGGCCGGGCCACGGCTCGGCCCGCGTCCTGGTCAGCCATTGACGCCTCCTGGGCGGGCGCCCGCGGGCGTGGCCGTGCCGAGGCGGGCGGCCAGCCCGGCGACGAGCGCGGGCGCGTCGGTCACGACCGCGAGGTCGGCCATGGCCATCATCGGGCAGCTCGGGTCGGTGTTGACCGCGATCACGTGGTCCGGGCGGCCGAGGCCGGCGACGTGCTGCACGGCCCCGGAGATGCCGACGGCCACGTAGAGCCGCGGGTCCACGGTCACGCCGGTGGTGCCGATCTGGCGCTCGGCCGGCGCCCAGCCCTGGTCGGTGGCTACCCGGGTCGCGCCCACGGAGGCCCCCAGGGCGCCGGCCACCCGCCCGAGCACCGCGAACGCCTCGGGGCCGCCGAGACCCTGCCCGCCGGCCACGATCCGGGGCGCCTCGGCCAGGTCCATGGTGGCCGGGTCGGGCGGCAGCAGCTCCAACGGCTCGGCGTCGTGGCCGCCGGCGCGGCTGGTCAGCTCGAGCGGCTCGACCGGGTGCGCGCCGGCCGGGCGGGGCTCCACGCCCCTCACCCCTGGCTGCAGGGTGGCGACCACCGGCCGGTCAACGGCCACCTCGTCGGCGACCAGCCCGCCGTGGCGGGCGAGCACGACCCGGCCCGCCTCGACCCGCACGGCCCCGGCCAGCAGCGGGCGCCCGAGGACCGCGGCCAGCCGCGGGGCGAGGTCGCGCCCGTCCGGCGAGGCGGGCAGGACGACCACCGCCTCCCCGGCCAGCAGCGGCGCGAGCGCCGCGGCCCACGCCCCGGGCCGGAACGGGCCTGCCTCGGCCGCCCGGACCGGTCCCCGGGCGGCGGTCAGCTCCCCGGCCGCCGCCGCGGCGCCCTCGCCGACGACCAGGGCGGCGCCACCCGCCTCGGCCACGGTCTCGTCGGCGCCGAGCGGCAGGGTGCCGGCCCGCACCGGCACGACGGCGATCACGGCCTGCTCCCGAGTGCCCGCTTCACAGGGCGGCTCCGATCCGGTCGCCCTCGACGACCGCGGCGTGGGCCCGGCGCGGAGCGACGCAGTCCCCGGCCCGGTGGACCTCGACCCCGGGCAGCCTGGCCGCCTTCAGGTCGAGGTAGAGCGCCTCGGCCGGCGCCTGCGGCACGGCGAGCACCACCCAGTCCACGTCGTAGCTCGCGGTGCGGCCGGTCGGGTGGTGGAGGACCTGCAGCTTCCCGCCGTCCATGCCCATGACCACCGAGTCCGGGGTCTGGACGATGCCCTTGGCCGCCGCGCGCGTGCACCACCCCTCCATGTCGAGGGTGACGCCGAGGTCCTGGCCGACGACCATCGCCGGGGCGAGCACCTCGACCCGGCAGCCCCGGTCGGCGAGCAGCTCGGCGACGCTGGTGGCCTGGTGGAAGCCGAGCTCGTCGACGACCACGACGCGCCCGGCGGGCGCGGCGGCACCCTCCAGCACGTCGCGCACGTCGACCACCGGCGGGCCGTCCACGCCTGGCCCGGAGGCCTCGCGCGCCTCAGGCAGGTGGGCTTCGCGCGCCTCAGGCAGACTGGCCTGGCTCGCTTCAGGCGGACCGGCCTGGCGTGCTTCAGGCGCGTGGGCCTGGCCCGCTTCAGGCGCGTGGGCCTGGCCCGCTTCAGGCAGAGGGCTCTCGCGCGCTTCAGGCACGGGCGCCGGCGGCGCCCACCAGGGGCGGGCCGGCTCGGCCCCGGTCGCCACCACCACGGCGTCGGGCGCCTCGGCGCGGACCAGGTCGAGGTCGACCCGGCTGCCGTAGCGGATCTCGACGCCGAGGCGGCGGCACTCGGCGAGCTGGTTGCGGACCAGGTCGCCCAGCTCGGCCCGGCTCGGGACGGTGGCGGCGACCCGGACCTGGCCGCCGGCCACCGGCTCGCGCTCGTGCACGGTGACGGCGTGGCCCCGGGCGGCCGCGGCGATGGCGGCCTGCAGCCCGGCTGGGCCGGCGCCCGCGACCAGCACGCGGCGGCGCCGGGTGGCGGGTCCGGCGGGCGCGGTGGCCTCCCGACCCGTCCGCGGGCTCTCGATGCAGCCCACCCAGCGGTTCTGGCCCATGCGCCCGACGCACTCCTGGTTGCAGGACAGGCAGAGGCGGATCTGCCCGGCCGCGCCGGCCCGGGCCTTGGCCGCGAAGTCGGCGTCGGCGATCTGGCCCCGCACCACCCCGACGAGGTCGCAGTGACCCTCCTCGATGGCCCGCTCGGCCTGCAGCGGGTCCTTGAACCGGCCCACCCCGACCACCGGCAGGTCGACCGCCTTGCGGACCGCCGAGGGGACGAACAGCGCGTAGCCGGGCGGCACGTGCATGGACGCCTCGATCATGAACAGGGTCATGGTGGCCACGCCGATCGAGGTGTTGACGTAGTCTACCAGCCCGGTCGACTCGAGCGCACGGGCCACCTCGACCGCCTCGTCCAGGACGATGCCCCCCTCGATCAGCTCGTCGCCGCAGAGCCGCACCCCCAGGGCGCGGTCGCGGCCGATCGCCTCCCGCACCGCGGCGACGATCTCGAGCAGGACCCGCATGCGGTTGGCAAGCGTCCCGCCGTAGCGGTCGGTGCGCCGGTTGGCCCAGGGCGAGAGGAACGCGCGCACGATCGAGGAGTGCGAGCACTGCAGCTCGATGCCGTCGAAGCCGCCTGCGGCGCAGTGCCCGGCCACCGTGGCGTAGCCGGCCACGACCTCGGCGATCTCGGCCCCGGTGATCTCCTTGGGCACCTCCCGGAACAGCGGGTCGGCCACGGGGGAGGGGGCCCAGACCGGCAGGCGCGAGTACATGCCGGAGCCTTGGCCGCCGTTGTGGTTGATCTGCGCGAAGATCGGCACGCCGTGGGCGTGCACGGCCTCGGTGATGCGCCGGTAGCCGGGGACCACGTCGGGCCGGAAGCCGTGGATGAGCTTCTCGTAGGGCCAGTCGGTGGGGTGGGTCGAGTGCTCCTCGGTGACGATCAGCCCGGCGCCGCCCGCCGCCCGGGCCGCGTAGTAGGCGGCGTGCTGCTCGCTCGGCCCGCCGTCCTCCGCGTAGTTGGTGAGGTGGGCGGCGAACACGATCCGGTTCGCCACCGTGACCGGTCCGATCCGCAAGGGGCTGAACAGGTGTCGGTACCGGCCCCGGGCGGTCATCGGCGCCCCTCTTCCTCGAGCGGCACCCTTGGTGCGCTGGGGCGGGAGGCTCGGCGCCCGTCTTTCTCGAGCGGCGCACCTGGTGCGCTGGGGCGGGAGGCTCGGTGCCCCTCCCGGGCCGGGGCCGGCCCTGGGGCCGCCAGGGCCAGAGCGGCGCGGCGGCCTTCGAGCACCGCCTCGTAGATCGTGCGGGGGGCGACCGCGTCGCCGGCCCGGGGCAGGGTGCCACCGGTCTCGCGCCAGAGCCGGTCGTCGGGCAGCCGGTGCCCGGCGTCGACCAGGACGGCGGCCGGGACCGCGTCCGCGGCGCCGGTGAAGCGGTCCTCGGTCATGGCCTGGCCAGGACCGGCCCGGCGGAGCACGGCCCGCTTGACCAGGCGCACCCCGGCCTGGTGGAGCCGGACGTTGGCGGGAGCCAGGTCGCCGGAGCGAGCCAGCTCCTGCCCGGCCACCAGGTCGGGGGTGAGCAGGCTGACGGTCCGGCCGGTGGCCGCCAGCAGCTCCGCCACGGAGACGCCGATCGGCCCTCCGACGGGGTCCCAGACCGCCACCGGCCCGTCCGGCAGGCCGGGGTGCGCCTGGTCAAGCGGGCCGTTGAGCGCCTGGTCCGCGGTCACCACCGCCGCGCCGTCCTCGACCTCGTAGGCAGGCTCGCCGGCCCGGCCGCCCGTGCACAGCACCACGGTGCCGCCGGAGGCGGACCCGGAGGCGGACCCGGAGCCGGACCCGGAGCCGGACCCGGAGGCGGACCCGGAGGCGGACCCGGAGCGGGCCAGCTCGGCCGCGGTGGCCTCGTGGCCCAGGCGCACGTCGACGCCGAGGGCGAGGCACTCGCCGGCGAGCCAGTCGGCCAGGAGGGCGAGCCGGGCCCGGCCGGCGCCGCGGGCCGCGACCCGCAGCGCGCCGCCGAGCCGGTCCGAGCGCTCGACGAGCCGCACCCGGTGGCCGCGCACGGCGGCCACCCGGGCGCACTCCAGCCCGGCCGGCCCGCCACCCACCACCAGCACGTCGACCGGGTCGCCGGCCCCGGCCGGCCCGGGCGGCACACCCCGGTCGGCGGCGACCGTCCCGGCCCCGGCCGCGCCGGAGCGGGCGGGGGGCGGGTCCACCGCCGGGTCCTCGGTCTCGTGGCCGGCCGACGGCTCGCCCACGCAGCTCACGATCGGGTTGCGCGCGTCGCGGACCTGGCAGGCCTGGTTGCAGAGGATGCAGGGGCGGATGCGGCCGGACAGGCCCGCGGCCGCCTTGGCGGCCAGGTCGGGGTCGGCGATCTGGGCCCGGGTCATCTCGACCGCTTCGGCGGTCCCGTCGGCGAGCACCCCGGCCGCCATGGCCACGTCGACGATGGAGCCCTGGGCCACCACCGCGACCGGGCCGGGCAGCGCGGCGCGCACGGCGCGGGCGAGCCCCAGGTTGAAGCCGGGCTCGACGTGCCCGTCGGGCCGGGTGGCGGAGACCGAGTAGATCGAGCCGCGGACCGGTACCACGTAGTCGACCGGACCGGCCAGCTCGGCCGCGGCGGCCGCCCCCGCCTCGGGCACGATGCCGGCCCAGGGCGCCAGCTCGTCGCAGCACAGGCGGAGCCCGACGATCGCGTCCCCGGCCGCCTCGCGGACGGCGCCGAGCACCTCGCGGGCGAAGCGGAGCCGGTCGGCTCCGTACGCGTCGTCCCGCTGGTTGGTGAGCCCGGACAGGAACTGCCGCACCAGGCTGTGCTGGCCGGCGTTGACCTCGACGCCGTCCAGCCCGGCCTGGACGGCCAGGCGGGCGGCCTGGGCGAACCCGGCCACCACGGCGGCGACGTCCTCCGGCTCCATCGCCTTGGGCACCTCCCGGCTGGTCACCTCGGGCACCCGCGAGGGCGCCCACAGCGGAAGCTGGTGGTAGGCGCTCGAGCCCTGGCCGCCGGCGTGCCCGATGGCGGCCAGGACCAGCGTGCCGTGGGGCCGGCAGGCGGCAGCGACCGCCGCCCAGCCGTCCGGGCACCGGGCCGCCAGCGGGGCCCGCTCGTACGGCCAGTCGGAGGGGTGGACCGACGCCTCCTCGACCACGACGACCGCGGCACCGCCGGCGGCGCGCCGGCCGTAGTAGGCCACGTGCCGGTCCGAGAGCGCCCGGCCCCGGCCCAGGTTGGTCTCGTGGGGCCCGAACCACACCCGGCCTGGTGCGGTCCGCCCGCGCAGGGTGAGGGGCGTGGAGAGCTCCGGCCTCGCGCGCTCCACGCGGGCGGGTGGCCGGCTCCCAGGCCCGGACGGCATCAGCGGCTTGGCAGCACGGGCAGGAGCCGCCGCCTGGAGTGCCCGGGCCCAGGGGCCGGCGCCGACCCGGGCGGGAGTGCGGCCAGCGCCCGCTCGCCGTGGCCGAGGACGCATTCGGGGTCGGGCCCGTCCAGGGGCAGGCCGGTGAAGAACTTGGCCGCCATGCAGCCGCCCTGGCAGGCGTCGTAGGCGCCGCAGGAGGCGCACGCCCCGGCGCTCTGGGGCTCGCGGAGCGACCGGAACAGCTCCGAGGAGCGCCACACGGCCGCGAACCCGCCGGGGTCGCGGACACTGCCGGCCTTGAAGTCGTCGTGGAGCACGAACGGGCAGGCGTAGACGTCGCCGACCGGGTCGACCAGGCAGACCACCCGGCCCGCGCCGCACAGGTTCAGCCCGGGCAGCGGCTCGCCCAGGGCCGACAGGTGGAAGAACGAGTCCCCGGTGAGGACGTGCGGCCGGTCGACCAGCCAGCGGTGGACGGTCCGCTGCTGCTCGGCGGTGGGGTGGAGGCCGGCCCAGGCCGCCGCCCCCCGGCCCGACGGCCGCAGCCGGGTCACCCGCAGCACCGCGCCGTACGCGGCGGCCAGGGTTTCCAGCTGGTCAAGCTCGGCGACGTTGTGGCGGGTGAGCACGACCGAGAGCTTGAACGCCTGGAAGCCCGCCCCGGCCAGGTTGTCCATGGCCCGGCGGGCGGCCGCGAAGCTGCCCGGGCCGCGCACGGCGTCGTTGGTGACCGCGGTCGCGCCGTCCAGGCTGACCTGGACGTCGACGTAGTCCATGGCCGCGACCCGGGCCGCCTTGGCCCGGTCGAGCAGGGCGCCGTTGGTGGAGAACTTCACCCCGACGCCGCTGGCCACGGCGTGCTCGACCAGCTCGAAGAAGTCGGTCCGGACCAGCGGCTCGCCACCGCCGACGTTGACGTAGAAGACCTGCATGGCCGCGAGCTCGTCGACCACGGCCTTGGCCTCGGCGGTGGACAGCTCGGCCGGGTCGCGCCGGCCTGAGGACGACAGGCAGTGCACGCAGGCCAGGTTGCAGCCGTAGGTCAGCTCCCAGGTGAGGCAGATGGGCGCGGCCAGGCCGTGCTTGAGCCGGTCAGCGAGCACAGATCACCTCCGAGGCTGCGAGCTGCTCGAGCGACCGGCGCCAGCGCGTGCGCTCCGACGGCGGCAGGCCGAGCGCGTCCAGGGCGCCGTCCAGGCTCGGGTGGCCGTCGAGGGCGCGGACCAGCTCGACCAGCCGTGGCGACTTGAGGAAGGTCAGCCTCCGGTTGCCGTAGTGGTAGGCGAGGGCCCCGAACGGCTCGTCACGCAGGGCCACCTGCGGGTGCAGCCGGTAGGGCCGCGCCGGGTCGAACGTCATGGCCGGCCCCTTGCTCAGTAGACGCCGCACATCCCGTCGATCGAGATCTCCTCGACCAGCGCCTCCTCCTCGACCAGCTCGTCCGAGGTCTCCTCGACCAGCGCCACCCCCTCGACCAGCTCGTCGGCTGGCTCGGCCGCGGCGGTGGCCGGGTCGAGCGCAGGGCCGGTCGGCTCCTGGGTGCTGTCCATGGCTGCCTCCGGGTGTCGCGGTCCGGACCCAGGTCCTGCCCTTGGTCCGTGACGACCTGGCCTGCCGCCCGGCGTGGAGGCGGCGGGGACGCCCCCCTGACCGGGACCGGTGCTCAAACGTTCGCACGCGCGTCACGGCCGCGCCACCCCCGACGGCCAACCTGGGGACGGGCGTCCCGGCGCCCGTCCTCTCCCGCCTCCCGCCCGCCCCGGCCCGGCAGCCCGGACAGGTCGGGGAGCAGGGGCGCGAGGGTTCGGTGGCGGGCGCACCCGAGCCACACACCCGTGCAGTAGGCCGCGTCCTCGAGCAGCCGGAGGCCGACGTAGCGGACGGGGTCGAGCGCCGGCCGGCGCTCCCTCCAGTCCGCCAGCCCGGCAACGCCGACGCAGGCGAGCAGCACCAGGCGGGCGCGCCGGTTGCCGCTCGCGGCCGCCACGGCCAGCGGCAGCCAGGTCCGCACGACCGCGTCGGCGACCAGGCGGCCGGCCCGCCAGTGCCCGGTGCCGGCCACCCGGGCCGCCTCCCGCCACGGGTGCTCGAGGCGGGAGAGCCCGCGGGCCGCCCGCGCGGTCGTGGCGGCGGCCACCGTGCCGCCCGCGAGGGGGTGCCCGAGCCCGGCCAGCGCCCAGGCGAGCGCGCTCCAGGCCGAGACCTGCAGGGGCGCGACCCGGTGAGCGTGGCGGCGGGCCAGCGGGGCCGCCGAGGTGCCGTAGGCGAGCCGCCGCGCGAGCAGCGGGCCGAGCGTGCGCCGGTGGTCGTGGCGCACCCGGCTCGCCGGCTCGTAGCGGACCGTCCAGCCCGCGTCGACCAGCCGCCACACCAGGTCGACGTCTTCGCCGAAGCGGAGGGCCTCGTCGAAGCCGCCCACGGCGACGAGCGCGTCGCGGCGGACCAGGAGCGCGGCGGTGGGCACGTAGGCGATGCGGCCCCTGGGCCGGACCAGGCCCTCGACCGGCCCGCGGTCCTCGGGCGCGCGCACCGACTCGTAGCGCTCGAACGGGCGCCCGCCGGTCGCGCGGCGCCCGCCGATCCTGGGCGCCACCGCCGCCACCGCCGGGTCGGCGAAGTGGGCGAGCAGCGGCCCGAGCCAGCCTGGCTCGGGGACGCAGTCGGAGTCGACGAACGCCACCAGGGGAGCGGTGGTGGCGGCCAGGCCGGCGTTGCGCGCGGCGGCCGGGCCGCCCGGGACGGCCCGCTGGACGACCCGGGCGCCGGCGGCGCGGGCGACCGCCCCGCTCGCGTCCCGGGAGCCGTCGTCGACGGCGACCACCTCTGCCACCCCGGCCACGCCGGCCAGGGCGGCGACCGTCCGGCCGACCCGGTCGGCGCGGTCCCGCACCGGCACCACGGCCGCGACCGGGCCGGGGTGGCCGCCGGCGGGCGGCCGGGGGTGGGCCACGCCGGCGTCGACCAGCCGCCTGGCCAGCCGCCCGGCGTCGGCCCGCTCGGCCGCTGCCGCCTCGGCGACCGTGGCCCCGTCCAGCAGGCGGTCGAGCAGCCGGCCGCCAGCCTCCGAGAGCCGGAGCAGCCGGAGCGGCGCCCCCCCGAGCAGCGTCCGCCCGCCGTCGAGCCGGCGCGCGGCCGGGTCGAGCACCACCCGGAACCCCCCGGGCAGGGGCGGCCCACCCGCCTGAGGCGCGTCAGGCCGGTCCGCCTGAGGCGCGCGGGGCCCGGGCGCCTGAGGCGCGCGAGGCCGGCTCGGGCCGGGGACGGGCAGGCGGGTCATCCGGAGGTGGGGCCCTCGGCGCGCACCTTCTTGACCGCGATCAGGGCGGCCTGCAGATCGCGGATCCACTCGGCCTGGTGGGTGCCGACCAGGCGGACGCACCAGGCCAGAGCGTCGCTGCGGCTGCGGGCCACCCCGGCCTCGATCAGGGTGTCGAGCACGGCCCGCTCGCGCATGCGCAGCCGGGTCATGACCGGGACGCTCAAGGTGGTGAAGAGGCTCCGCTGGTCGCCGCAGGCGGCACCCCACGAGACCCTGCGGCCGAACCGGTGCTCGAGCTCGACCGCGATCCGCATGCGCTGCTCGCGGGTGTGCTCCCGGAACTCCTTGATCCGGGCGGCCGAGGCGGTCGCCTCGGAGGCACCGGGCGGAAGCGCCGGCGGGGCCAGGCGGCCGACGACGAGGATCTCCTCGCCGTCGGCGGCCACCTCGGGCGGACCGGCGAACCAGCCGGCGGGGATCCGGGCAGGCAGCCATTCGGCGACCGCACCGGCGATCTGGTCGGCATCCATGCGATTACAGTATTACTTCGCCGATCGGCCTGGAACCACCGTCCGGGCCGGCCGGGTGCGGCCCGCATCCCAGTATCATCGGGCTCACCCAATGAGCAGCGGAGTTTCCCTTGCAGATCGATTTCGCCTCCTCGGACCGGTCGAGCCTCGGCGTGGAGGTCGAGCTCGAGATCGTCGACACGAGCTCCAGGGAGCTGCGCAGCGGCGCGTCGGAGATCCTCCCCGTGCTGGGCCAGGGCCACCCTGACGGCGTCCACCCGAAAGCCAAGCACGAGCTGCTGGAATCGACCGTGGAGATCATCACCGGCGTGTGCACCACCGTGGACGAGGCGCGCCAGGACCTCTCCGCCACGCTGGACGAGCTGAGCACGCTGGCGGCGTCGCGCGGGATGGCGCTGATGTGCTCGGGCACGCACCCGTTCTCGGACTGGGCCAAGCAGGAGATCAGCCCGAGCCCCCGCTACGCGCAGCTCGTGGAGGACATGCAGTGGCTGGCCAGGCGCCTGCAGATCTTCGGGATCCACGTGCACGTCGGCGTGCGCTCGCCCGAGAAGGCGATCGCGATCGTCAACGCCCTGACCTTCTACGTCCCGCACTTCCTGGCCCTGTCGGCGTCCAGCCCTTACTGGAAGGGGCAGGACACCGGCCTCGCCTCCTGCCGGACCAAGGTCTTCGAGGGCCTGCCCACCGCCGGCCTGCCCTACCAGCTCTCGGGCTGGGACCAGTTCGAGCAGTTCATGGACACCCTTATCTCGGCCAAGACGATCCACTCGATCCGGGAGGTTTGGTGGGACATCCGTCCACATCCGAACTTCGGGACCGTGGAGTTGCGAATCTGTGACGGGTTGCCCACCATGCAGGAGGTCTCGACCGTGGCGGCCATGAGCCAGTGCCTGGTCGACCGTTTGAACACCCTGATCGACCGCGGCTACACGCTGCCGGTCCCCAGGGGCTGGATCGTGCGCGAGAACAAATGGCGGGCAGCCCGCCACGGTCTCGACGCCGAGATCATCTTGGACCAGAAGGGCACCCTGCAGCCGGTGCGCGAGGCCATCGAGGAGCTCGTCGACGAGCTGACCCCGGTGGCGCAGCGCCTGGGCTGCGAGCGCGAGCTCCGGAACGCGCTTGCCATCATGGATCGCGGTCCAAGCTATGTCCGCCAGCGTGAGGTGGTGGCGGCGGGGGGTACACCAGTGGACGTCGTCGACAGCCTGGTCGAAGAGCTCCGCAGCGACCGCTTCTCACCCATACCAAACCCAACCGTGCCGTGATCCTCGACCTCAGCAGGTTCCTCGCCACCCACACCGGCGAGCTGGTCCAGCTCCGCCGGCACCTGCACGCCCACCCCGAGCTCGGCCGGCAGGAGCGCCAGTCCACCGCGCTGGTCGCCCGCCGCCTCGAGGCCGTCGGCCTCCGGCCCCGGCTGCTGCCGATCGGGACCGGCCTGTTCTGCGACGTGGGCGCCGGGTCCGCAGGCGGCCCGGTCGTCGCCCTCCGGGCCGACCTCGACGCCCTCCCCCTCCAGGACGAGAAGGACGTCCCCTACCGCTCGACGGTCCCCGGGGCGTGCCACGCCTGCGGGCACGACGCCCACACCACCATGCTCCTCGGTGCCGGGCTGGCCCTGGCCGAGCAGGCCCAGCGGCTCCCCGGCCGCGTCCGGCTGGTGTTCCAGCCGGCCGAGGAGAAGATCCCGGGCGGCGCGCTCGACGCCATCCAGGCCGGGGTGCTCGACGACGTCAGCGTGATCTACGCCCTCCACTGCGACCCCAAGCTCGACGTCGGCCGGGTGGGGGTCCGGGTCGGCGCCATCACCGCCGCGTCCGACTCGCTCGAGGTGCACCTGGCCGGCCGGGGCGGGCACACCGCCCGCCCGTACGAGACCTCCGACCTCGTCTACATCATCTCCCGGGTGGTCACCGACCTGCCGGCGGCGCTGTCCCGCCTGGTCGACCCGCGAGCCGGCCTCACCCTGACGTTCGGCGCGATCCAGTCGGGCACGGCGGCCAACGCCATCCCGACCACCGCGGTGGCCAAGGGCAGCCTCCGGGTGCTCGACCGGACGGTCTGGGCAGGGGCGCAGAAGCTCGTCGAGCGGGTCCTACAGGGCACCGTGGCGCCGTTCGAGGTGACCCCGGACGTCCGCTACGAGCGGGGCTCCCCGCCGGTGGTCAACGACGAGGTGGCCACGCTGGTGATGGCCAACGCGGCCCGGGCGACGCTCGGCGACGCCGCCATCCACCAGGCGGCGCAGAGCCTCGGCGGCGAGGACTTCTCCTGGTACCTCGAGGACCTGCCCGGCTCCATGGCCCGGCTCGGGGTCCGCATCCCAGGCACCAACCTCGACCTGCACGCCGGCTCGTTCGACATCGACGAGCGGGCCATCCCGGTCGGGGTGCGCGTCCTCGCCCAGACGGCGGTGGACGCCCTGGAGTACTACGGGCGCTGAGCGAGGTCGGGGCCGATCGGAGGCTCGGTCAGGCCGGCTCGGCCTCGGCGGCCGGGGGCGGGTGGGGGGGCTTGCCCGTCGGGCTGTGCACGACGGTCATGGACAGGCGCAGCGGCGCGTCACCGGTGTTGCGGTAGGCGTGGGGGCGGTCGGCCACGAAGGCGGTCGCCCCTCCCTCCGGCACCCGGTACTCTACCGCGTCCACCTCGAGGGTCAGCTCGCCCTCGATGACCAGCAGCAGCTCCCGGGTGCCGGCCGGGTGCGGCTCGCCCGCGTAGCCGTCCCGCGGGGCCATGCGGACGTCCCACAGCTCGACCTGCTCGCGGGTGCCCGACCCGACCAGCAGCGTGCTCGTGCTGCCCGGCTTCCCGGTCCACAGCACGATCCCCTCGCCGGCCGGGACGATCCTCGCGGCCGCCACCTCCGGCGCCTCGACCAGGGAGGCCACCGAGACCCCGAACGCGGTGGCCAGCCGGCAGATGGTCGCGATGCTCGGGTTGGACCGCGCCTGCTCGACCTGCACGAGCATGCCCTTGCTCACGCCCGAGCGGGCGGCCAGGTCGTCCAGCGTCCACGCCTTGCGGCTGCGCTCGGCGCGCACGTTGCGGCCGACGGCCGCGGTCACCACCTCGGGTTCTGGCACGGTTGTCACTCCCGTAGATCAAGATATTGGTTCGACAGGTACAGGTGGTTGTAGTACAATATACTGTACCAGGTAGTCAGTATCAGTGCCTGGAGGAAGCCCGCCAAGGAACGGAGGCTCCCCATGGGGATCATGGTGCTGTTGGCACTCCTCACCCTGCTCGTCGTGTTCGACCTGCTCGCGATCAGGCGCGGCGTCGACTCCCGTCCCGGCTTCGAGATCCACCCGCACGGCAAGTCGATGACCGGCGCCGGCCTGACGGTGGGCCCCCGCGGCCGCTGAGAGCCTGAAGAGAGTCTGAAGGAGGTCCATGTCGCTCGGTGCCCCGCTCGGTCTCGGCTCCGGTCTGCTCTGGGGCACCGGGGACTTCGTCGGCGGCCTGCAGTCGCGCCGCCAGGCGCCGAGGGCGGTGGCCATCTGGAGCCAGGTGGCCGGCGCCCTCGTGCTGCTCGTCGTCCTCGCCGGCCGGCCGGACCACCGGCCGGCGCTCGCCGGGGTGGTCTGGGGTGTCGTCGGCGGCCTCGGTGGAGGCTGCGGACTGCTGCTGTTCTACCGGGGGCTGGCCGAGGGCGCGATGTCGATCGTCGCGCCCGTCTCCGCCTGCGGGGCGGTCGTGCCCGTCACGGTCGCGTTCGCGCGCGGGACCCCGCCCGGCCTGCCCGCCACCATCGGCATCGCCGCGGCCGTGGCCGGGGTGGTGCTGGTGTCCCGCACGTCTCGTGGCGATCGTCGCGCCGCCGGCGCGCCGCTCCGGGTCGTGGCCATGGCCCTCGGCGCGGCGCTCGGCTTCGGCTTCTTCTTCGTCTGCGTCGACGCCGGCTCGGCCGTGCCCGGCGGCTCGCCGCTGTGGGTCGTCGCCGGCGCGCGGGCCGGGTCGCTCACCGCGATGCTGGTGATCGCCCTGGCCGGGCGGCGGTCCGTCCCGTGGCCCGGCCGCCGCATCTGGGCGGTGGCCCTGGCCGGCGTCCTCGACACCGCGGCCAACGTGCTGTTCGCCTACGCCACCACCATGGGGAACCTCGGCGTGGTCGGAGTCCTCGGCTCGCTCTACCCGGTCACCACCGTGCTGCTGGCCCGCTTCGTCCTCGCCGAGCGGCTCTCCGGCGTCCAGGCCACGGGCGTGGGCCTGGCCCTGACCGGGGTCGTCCTGCTGGGCGCCGGCTGACCCCCGGCCGGATCATCCCCGGCCGGACGTCCGAAACCTGTCCCACGGGAGTGGCCCGGGTCCGGTAGGCTCGGGTTCATGGACGACGACCTCACCCTCGCGCTCGAGCTGGCCGACCTGGCGGACGCCCTCACGCTCGAGCATTTCCGGTCCGACCGGCTGGTGGTCGAGACCAAGCCCGACCTGACCCCGGTGTCCGAGGCCGACCTTGCGGTCGAGCAGCTGCTGCGCAAGCGCATCGGCGAGGAGCGGCCCGACCACGGCGTGGTCGGGGAGGAGCTCGGCGCCGACGAAGGCGGCCGCCGCGCCCGCTGGATCCTCGACCCGATCGACGGCACCAAGAACTACGTCCGCGGCATCCCCGTCTTCGCCACCCTGATCGCCCTGCAGCGCGACGGCGTCGGCGCCGTCGGGGTCTGCTCGGCGCCCGCGCTGGGCAGGCGCTGGTGGGCCGCGCGCGGTCTGGGCGCGTTCGCCGACGGCCGGCCCATCCGCGTCTCCGGCGTGCGCGACCTGGGCGACGCGCAGCTCTGCCACTCCAGCCTCAACCTGTGGGAGGCGCACGGCCTCGGGGACCGCTTCCTCGGCCTGGCCAGGCGCTGCTGGCGCACGCGCGGGTTCGGCGACTTCTGGATGCACTGCCTGGTGGCCGAGGGCGCGGCCGACGTGGCCGTGGAGCCCGAGGTGTCGCTGTGGGACCTCGCCGCCCTCCAGGTGATCGTGGAGGAGGCCGGCGGGCGTCTCACCGACCTGGCCGGCGAGGCCAGGCCCGACGGGGGCAGCGTGGTGTCCACCAACGGCCTCCTCCACGACGAGGTGGTCGCCGCCCTGCGGCGCTGACAGGGAGCTGCCGTGCACGGTCCCGCCGGTGTCCTCACCGTGGTCCTGTTCGAGACCGCCCTCGGCAGCCTCGCGCTGCTCTGGGTGGCGCCCCTGTGGGGGGTGGTCCGCCCCGGCTTCTTCAAGCTGGTCGGGGCGACCGTGGTGGTCTGCGCCGGCCTGGCCTGGGTCACCGGCAGGGGCGAGCTGGCCCGGGCCGGGGCCACCGGGCGCACGGCAGCCCTCTGGCTCGGCATGTTCGCCCTGGCCGTGCTCGCCTGGCAGGTGCTCGTCTACGCGCGCCTGGGCGCCGCGCGCTGGGCGGGCATGGTCGCGGTGGCGCCCGGCCTGGTCGCGGCCTGGCCCCTCGCCCAGCTCAGCGGCCGGCCCGGGCTGGGCGCGGTCGCGCTGCTGACCGGAGCGCTGTTCCTCGGGGCGACCGTGGACGGCCTGCTGCTCGGGCACTGGTACCTGGTCGACCGGCGGCTGTCCAACCGGCCCATCCTGGCCCTGGCGAGCTGGTTCGGCGCGGGCGTGGCGGCGGCCCTGGTCTCGGCCGCCCTGGGCGGGGACCGGGGCGGGGCGGTCGACCGGTCGCTGTCGCCGCTGCTCGCCTTCCCCAACCTCACCGTGTACCTGGCGGTGGGACTGGTGCTGGTGTGCGGCCTCATCGCCTCGTTCATCCACGTGCTCGTCCGGGGCGGCTCCATCCAGGCCGCGACCGGCATGTTCTACCTGGCCGTGGTGATGGCGCTGGCCGCCGAGTTCGCCGCCAAGGTCCACTTCTTCCCGGCCTAGGAGGCCACTGAACCACCCGCAGGCGACCTGATTTGCAACGCTTGACCTGCGGCATTGCAGCCCGGCAAGGGCAAGGGCGGCCCGTGTTCAGTGGCCTCCCAGCCGGTGCCCGGCCGGCCGAAGGTGGGGAGTGGGAGCGGGAGCTGGACGCCAACCGCCCGGAGGTGACCTGGTAGCCTCTCGCCCGTGACGACGACGGGCGGACCGGGCCGGGAGGAGGCGCCGCTGCGGCGTCCGCCCCAGCTCGCCATGCTCGTGGAGGGCGGCGACCGCAAGGGGCTGCTCCACGACATGACCGCGGCGATCCTGCGTCACGCTGGCGACATCCTCTCGGTCGAGATCGTCGAGCGGGGCGTCCGCAGCGCGGTCTACTGGGAGCTGGACGCCGTGCAGGACCCCGAGGGCCTGGAACGGGCGTTCCTGGCCATCGACGTCGTCGCGTCGGTCCGCCGGCTGCCGAGCATGTTCCAGGTCTACGGCAAGCGGATCATCGTGGTCGGCGCGGGAGCGCAGGTCGGCCAGGTCGCCGTCGGCGCCATCGGCGAGGCCGACCGGCACAACATCCGGGGCGAGAAGATCAGCGTGGACACCATCCCGGTCGTGGGCGAGGAGAACCTGGCCAACGCGGCCAGGGCGGTGGCCAGGCTCCCCCGGGCGGTGGCCCTGGTGCTGGCCGGGTCGCTGATGGGCGGGGAGGTCACCGAGGCCGTGGACGAGGTGCGGGCCCGCGGCATCCTGGTCGTCTCGCTGAGCATGGCCGGGTCGGTCCCGGACCACGCCGACCTCGTGGTCACCGACCCCGTGCAGGCCGGGGTGATGACGGTGATGGCCGTCGCCAGCACCGCCCGCTTCGACATCGAGCGGATCCGCGGCCGCCGCTTCTGACCGGCGTCAGGGTTCCAGGCGGCTCGGGTCCAGGCGCAGGACCCGGCTCGAGCCCCGCGCCACCCAGAGCGACCCGGCCCCGTAGGCCAGCGCGCGCACGTCACGGACGGAGGCGAGCGGGAACCCCCCCACCACGGCCGAGGTGCCAGGGTCGATCGCGACCACGCCCTGGTCGTTGCCTGCCACCACCCAGACCATGCCGCCGCCGACGGTCACGATGGTGGCCGCGTCGACCGGGACGGCCCTGCCGCCCGCCGGGTCCTCGGGGTCGACCCGGGCCACCAGGCCGCCGCCCGGATAGGCGAGCCAGACGGCGCCGGCGCCGACGGCGACGTCCTGGGCCGCGCTCCCTTCCCGCTCGTCCTGGTCGACGCGGACCACCCGGCCGGCGGTCGGGTCGATGAGGACCGCGCTGCCGTCGGTGGCCGAGACCCACACCTGGCGGTCGTCGCCGGCGATCCCGAGCGGCTCCCTGGGCAGCGCCACCGGCGTGACCCGCAAGGTGCCCGGGTCGACGCGGAGCAGCTTGCCGCCCGGCCGCCCGGCCGCCTCCCGGCCGCAGCAGACCACCCAGACCGCCCCGCCGGCCACCACCACCCCGACCGGGTCGCGCAGGGGCCGCCCCAGCGGGACGGTGGCGGTCGCCCGGCTGGTGGCCGGGTCGACCCGCACCAGCATGCCCGGGCTGGCCACCGCCACCCACACCGCGCCGGCGCCGACCGCGACCGACCTGGCCCCGGCGGTCCGCCCGGCCACCCGGATCGACCCGGCCACCCGGTTGGTGGCCGGGTCGATCCTCGCCACCGTGCCCGCGTCGCCCACGGACCAGACCGCGCCAGCGCCGAACGCGAGCCGTCCCGGCGGGCCCGGCCCCACGTCGACGGAGGCGACCACCGGGCTCCGCTGCGCCGCCGTCGTCGCGGTCGTCGCGCTGGCCGCCGGGGTCTCCGGTCCGGCCGGCGCCAGTCCAGAACGGGTCAGCCGGCCGGCGACCAGCAGCGCGAGCAGGGCGGCGGCGGCCACGACGGCCGTCCTGGCCAGGTCCCTGCGCGGTCGGTCCATCGCTGGCGGCCCCGGCGCTGCCTCACGCCGCCTCGCCGGGCAGGCGCACCCTGGACACGGCCAGGCCGTCGCCGATCGTGAGGATGACGGAGTCCAGGCGCTCGTCCTCGGCGATCCGCCTGGCGTAGGTGCGCAGCCCCTCGGTGTCGGGGTCGCTGGCCTTGCGGTCGGCGACCCGGCCCGACCAGAGCACGTTGTCGGCCAGGATCACGCCGCCCGGGCGCACCAGGCGCAGGGCGTGCTGGAGGTACTCCGGGTACTCGGCCTTGACCGCGTCGAGGAACGCCAGGTCGTAGCCGCCGTCGGCGAGCCTGGGCAGCACGTCCAGGGCCCGGCCGAGGATGGAGCGGATCCGGCTCGGGATCCCGGCGTCCTCGTAGGAGGCCTTGGCCAGCCGCTGGTGCTCGGGGTCGGCCTCGATGGTGGTCAGGATGCCCTTGTCGGCCAGGCCGCGCGCGATCCAGATGCCGGAGTAGCCGGCGCCCGAGCCGATCTCGACGGCTGCCTGGGCGCCGGTCCAGCGGGCGGCCAGGCGCAGGAACGCGCCGGTGTCGGCCGAGACGGGCGGCATGCCGCCCGCCGAGGCACGCTCGCGCGCGGTGCGCAGGGCGTCGTCCTCGACGGCGGTCAGCTCGCTGAGGTACGCGGCAATGGCGTTGTTGGCCTGGACGACCACGGTCGGCTCCTTTTCGTTCTCGAGGTCTCGTACGGGTGGCTGCGGGTCGCGCGCGGGCGTGCTCGCGGGTCTCGTACCAACGGGTCCGCCCCGGGTACCGGCAGCCTAGCGTCCATGCCGCGGGAGCGGTACGCGTTCGTCCGCCGCGGTCGGTGGCCCGGGTGGCCGACCGAGCCGAGCGGGGCTTACCCTGAGTGCGCACCGACGGTGTCGAGTACCCGCCAGGCGGCCAGCCGGAGACCAGGCCCGCCGGATGCGGGGCGAGGAGCTCGCTGCTTGGACCGACCCACTGAACCGCTGCACCAGCCGCCGGCTGCCGGACCGGCCGGTGCCTGGCCCGCGTGGGGGCCCCCGCCGCACCCGGACCTCGGATCCTGGCCGCCGCCTGCCCCGTCCGCCGGGCCGCCGCCGGTCCCGCCCACGCCGCCGCCGGCCCCGCCCGCCGCGCCGCCGGTCTTCGCCCCGTCCCCGGCCCTGGCCTCGCCGGCCCGCCGGGCCAGCCGGAGACCAGGCATGCCCGCCCTGCTCTGGGTCGTCGCCGTCGCCCTGCTGTCGGGCCTGGTCGGCGGCGGCGTGGGCGCCGCCCTCACCGGTGGCCGCTCCGAGCAGCGGGTGGCCGAGTCCAGCCCGGTGGTCAGCCAGGTCGCCGCGCCCGGCCGGGTGGTGGTCGACCGGGTCCAGGCCGTCGCCGGGGCGCTGCTGCCGGTCGTGGTGCAGATCGAGACCAAGACCGGCACGAACCGGGCCACCGGGTCGGGAGTCATCATCCGCCAGGACGGGTACATGCTGACCAACAGCCATGTGGTCGCGGGCGCCGACCGGATCCAGGTGACCCTGCCCACGGCCGAGACGCTCAAGGCACGCCTGGTCGGACGCGACCCGGCCACCGACCTCGCGGTCGTCAAGGTGCAGCGCTCCGGCCTGCCCGTCGCGACCTTCGGCAGGTCGGCCGACCTGCGGGTCGGCGAGCTGGCCGTCGCCGTCGGCAGCCCGTTCGGGCTGCAGGGCTCGGTGACCACCGGGATCGTCTCGGCCCTGCACCGGGTCGTGCAGGTCCCCGGGGACCGCGCGCGCGAGGAGGACCTGGTCGACGCCATCCAGACCGACGCGGCCATCAACCCGGGGAACTCGGGCGGAGCCCTCGCCAACGCCAGGGGGCAGGTCGTGGGCATCAACACCGCCATCGCCACCAACGGCGAGACCGAGGCCAACGCCGGGGTCGGCTTCGCGATCCCGATCGACGAGGCCCTCGACGTGGCCAGGCACCTCATCGCCGGCCGCAAGGTCCGGGTGCCCTTCCTCGGCGTGCAGGCGGTCGCCGACCTGAGCCCCGAGGTCGCCGACCAGTACCAGCTCCGAGGGAGGACCGGCGCGCTCGTCCAGAGCGTGCTCCCGGGCAGCCCGGCGGCCCGGGCCGGCCTGCGCGGCGGCGACCTCGTCGTGCGGGTCAACGCCCGCCCGGTGCGGGGCTGGGACGAGCTGAAGGTGGCCGTCCGCCAGGTCGAGGTCGGCCAGACCATCCCCATCGCGGTCGTCCGGGGCGGCAACGAGCTCACCCTCAACATCACGCCCACCGACCAGTCGACGTCGAGGTAGGAGCGCGCGGTGTTCAACGTCGGCCTGGGCGAGATCTTCGTCATCGTCCTCGTCTGCCTGATCGTGTTCGGCCCCGAGCGGCTCCCCGAGATGGCCAGGCAGGCCGGCCGCTTCCTCGGCAAGCTGCGGCTCACCACCCAGAACGCCCTCGACCAGCTCAAGGACGAGGCGGAGCTGTCGGACCTGAACCTGCCCGACCTGCGGGTCGGCTCCCTGCGCGAGCAGGCGCGCGGCTACGTGCGCGACCTGATGGACATCGAAGGGCAGATGGAGGAGCTGCGGCAGGCCGCCAACGGCGACGGCCCCACCGAAGCCACCTCGGCCGACCCGGCCGAGACCGGCCCACCCCCGGTGGACCTGGAGGCGACGTAGCAGCCCTGTCCAGGGGCACGCCCGATGGATCCGCCCGGCCATGGCACAGGCGCTCTTGGGGGGCCGTGGGGGGAGCGAGCCCCCCCCACATCGAACGAGGACTGCTGGGCTATGAGCTGCCGGCAACCTCTCACACCTAGGTGGGCCTAGCTGAGCAACTTCAGGCGCTTGCCGACCAGGGAGCGGGGGTTCGGCGGGAGGTCCGCGGCCACCTTGAGCAGCTCCTGGCTGGCCGGGGCGTCCGGGTCGGAGACGACCAGCGGCTTGCCGGTGTCGCCGCCCTCGCGCAGCCGGGTGTCGATCGGGATCCGGCCGAGGACGCGCGTGCCCAGGTCGCGGGCGAGTATCTCGCCGCCACCCTGGCCGAAGATGTGGTGGCGCTCGTCGCAGCCCGGGCAGATGAAGTAGCTCATGTTCTCGATCACGCCGGCGATCCGCATCTGGTTGGCCAGGGCGAACTTGCCGGCCAGGATCGCGACCCGCTCGGCCGCCTCCTGGGGCGTGGTCACCAGCAGCATCTCGGCCCCGGGGAGCATCTGCGCCAGCGAGATGGACACGTCGCCGGTGCCGGGCGGGAGGTCGGCGAGCACGTAGTCGAGGTCGCCCCAGTACACGTCGGTGAGGAACTGCTGCACGGCCCGGTGCAGCATCGGCCCGCGCCACATCACCGGCTTGTCCGCGTCGATGAAGAAGCCGATCGAGATGACCTTCACCCCGTGCGCCTCGAGCGGCATGATCATGCCGTTGAAGCCGACGGGGCGGCCGGTCGCGCCCAGCATGCGCGGGACCGAGAAGCCGTAGATGTCGCAGTCCACCACCGCGACCCGACGGCCCTGGGCGGCCAGCGCGGCGGCCAGGTTGACGGTCACCGACGACTTGCCCACGCCGCCCTTGCCCGAGGCGACCGCGAGGACCCGGGTCGAGGACTCCTCGCCCCAGAACGAGACCTTCTTCTGCTCGGCCGCGCCCGGGCCGCGCAGCCGGGTCACCATGGCCTGGCGCTGCTCCTCGGTCATCGTGCCGAGATCGACCACCACGCCCCGGACGCCGGGCAGCGGCGACACGGCCGCGGTGACGTCCTTGGTGATGCGGTCCTTCAGGGGGCATCCAGCAATGGTCAGCAGCACCTCGACGGTGACCACGCCGGCCTCGTCGATCGAGATGCTCTTGACCATGTCGAGCTCGGTGATGGGCTTGTGGATCTCGGGGTCCATCACCTGCCCGAGCGCGGCGTGGACCTCGTCTCGCGTGACCATGGGAACGTTCACCTCGGTGGCGCGCGACGCGCCGGGAAGAGCTGGCGGGGAAACCGCCCTACCATCGCACTGTAGCAAACGGGTGACCTCGTCCGGCCGCCCGCTCGAGACTGTTTCCCGGAAGGGTGCCCGATGGCCGACTATGACGCGATCGTCGCTGGTGGGGGACCCAACGGGCTGGCCGCCGCCCTCCGCCTGGCCGAGGCGGGGTGGTCGGTCTGCCTGGTCGAGGCGAACGCCGACGTCGGCGGGGCGGCGCGGACCCTGGAGTGCACCCTGCCCGGCTTCAGGCACGACTTCGGGGCCGCCTTCTTCCCGCTGGTCGGGGTGGCGCCGGCCATTGCCGAGCGCGACCTCGGCGCCCACGGGCTCCGGTTCCTGCACGCCCCGCTGCCCGCCGCCCACCCCTTCCCGGGCAACCGGGCCATCGCCCTGGGCCGCTCCGGGGAGGAGACGGCCGCCTCGATCGACAAGGTCCATCTCGGCGACGGCGCCGCCTGGAAGGCGCTGGACGACGCGTTCGGGGACGCCCTCGTCCCCTTCCTGCGCGCTCAGATGGTGCGCTGGCCGGTCGCCGCCGGGGGCCAGCTCCTGCGGCGCCTCGGCGGGGTCGCGGGCGCGCTCGAGTTCGCCCGGGTCGTGGTCCAGGGCGCCAGCGCGGTCGCCGAGCGGTTCGAGTCGGCCGAGGCCCGCGCGTTCCTGGTCGCCCCGGCCATGCACGCCGACCTGCAGCCCGAGGTGGCCGGGACCGGGGTGTACGCGCTGCTGCTCAACCTGCTCGGCGAGCGCTTCGGCATGCCGGTGGCCGAAGGAGGCACCGGGGCGGTCAGCGCCGCGCTGGCCTCGGCGCTCCGCGCCGCCGGCGGTGTGATCGTGACCGGGGCCCGGGTCGACCGCATCGTGGTGGAACGAGGGCGGGCCGTGGGTGTGGAGGCCGGGGGCGTGGCCTTCTCGGCACGGCGCGCGGTCGTCGCCGCGATCGACACCGGCACGGCCATCCGGCTGGCCGGCCCCGACTCGTTCCCGCCCGCCGCCCTGGAGGAGGTGCGGAGGTTCCGGCCCGGGCTGGGCACGTTCAAGGTCGACTGGGCCCTGGACGGGGCCGTGCCGTGGGCCGCCGAGGAGTGCCGGCGGGCCGCGGTCGTCCACGTCGGCGACTCGGTCCAGGCGATGAGCAGGGCCGCCTGGGAGGCGTCCTACGGGCTCCTGCCCGGCCGCCCCACCCTCATCCTCGGCCAGCAGTCCCTCGCCGACGCGAGCCGTGCCCCGGCCGGCAGGCATACCCTCTGGGGGTACGCGCACGTGCCGGCGGTGCCGGCCGGGGACGCCCTGCGGCCGCGGGCCAAGGGCGGCTGGGCCCGCTCGGCCGGGCCGTTCCTGGACCGGATCGAGGCGGAGATCGAGGCCAAGGCGCCCGGCTTCCGGGAGCTGGTGGCCGCCCGGCGGGTCTGGACGCCCGCCGACCTCGAGGCGGCCGACCCGGCGCTCGTCGGCGGCGACATCACCGGCGGGTCGTTCGCCATCGACCAGCAGCTCGTCTTCCGCCCCGGCCCCTCCTGGTGGCGCTGGGGCACCCCGCTCAAGGGCCTCTACCTGGGCGGCGCCGGACTGCCGCCCGGGGGCGGGGTGCACGGCGCCGGTGGCGACCTGGCCGCCCGGCAGGCCCTGGCCGACCAGCGCCGCCCGGCCGTCCTGGCCGGCCTGGCCGTCCTGTCCGCCGGCCTGCTCGCGGTCCGGGCCGCCGGGCGGCGGCCCCGGTCCGGCTGACCGGCCGCCGGTGGTGTCTCCGGCCGGTCCTCCCGGCTCAGCAACTTCTCAGCAACCGTGCCTACATTGCTCAGTACGTCATTACGAGCCGAGGTGATCGGGTGGGGAACCTGCTCGGCGACGCCGACGTCTGGGACGACACACCGGCGCCGCCCCGGCCGCTGCGCCGCGGACTCGTCCTGGCCGTCGCCGGGCTGCTGGCCGGTCTCGCGATCGGCTGGGCGGTGGCGCCCCGCCCCGCCCCGCCGGCCCCGGTCGTGTCGCTGCCGCCGGTCCGGGCCGCCGACGCCGGAGGGTCCGTTCTGCCCCAGGGCGGCGAGGTGATGCAGCAGGCCGCGCTCGCCGGGCCGATGGTGGTGGCCGGGCTGGGCCGGGTGGACGAGGTCAGGCTGGACGGGACCGGGCGGCGCGCGCTCAGCTCCGAGTTCGTCCCGGTGGCCGTGCTCCCGGCCCGGGGCGCGACGCCTGCGGTCGCGCTCGGCGGCGGGGCGGTGGTGACGGTGGACCGCAACGGCACGGTGGAACCGCTGGTCCCGGACGACTTCCGGGCCGGCGGCATCGCCGGCCAGGGCGACCGGGTGCTCGCCTGTGGCCGGCGCCCCCTGCCCATCAGGGAGCGCCGGGCCGCGCGGGCGGCCGGCAGGGACGAGACCGCGGCCGTCCCAGCCCTGCTGCTGCCCGTCAAGGGCGGCAAGGGTGTCGAGGTGGGCCTCGGCTGTCCGGTGAGCTGGGCGGCCGCCGCGCCCGTGGTGGCCGGGGCGGGCGGACCGCAGGTGCCCTACCGGCGGACCACGCGGGGCGGCTCGGTGCTCGTCGGCCGCCCGGGCGGACCGCTCCGCACCCTCCTGGACCGCCGCCGGCTCGAGTCGGCCACCGGCCCGGGCGCCTCCGTCGGGGCCGTGGCCGTGAGCCCCGACGGCAAGATGGTCGCGGTCGCCGCCGGCGCCCCTGGCGGGCGGTGGGCGTTGCTGGTCGTGCCGGTCGGCGCCGGCCCGGCCAGGCGGGTCGAGCTCGTGCCCGGGTACGAGGCGGCCTGGCTCTCCTGGATCGGCCAGGACCCCCAGGAGCACCGCCTCGCCATGGCCGCCGTGGACCGCCGCGGCGGCCTGGGCGAGGCCGGGCTGGCCTCGCGGAGGGGCGGCGGGTACGTGCTCGGCTGGGACGAGCGCACCGGCGTGGCCGCCACGGTCCTCGCCGGCCCGGCCATGGAGCGCGCCGACGGCTTCGCGTTCTCGCCCGACGGGCAGTTCCTCGCGGTCTCGTCACCGGGCGGCTGGACCGTGCTGCGGACCGCGGAGCCGTCGGAGCGGGGCACCGTGCCGGTCACCGGCACGCTGCTCGCCTGGCCGGGGACGGCCCCGTGAGGACCGGTGGGGACCGGGGGGCTGCCCCGGGGAGGGTGCGGCCCGCTCCCGGCGCCCGCGTGACCGGGCGGCGGGACCGGGCCACGCCCGCGGGCGTGCCAGGCGGGCGCCGCACCGTCGTGGTGGTCCCGGTCGTGCTGCTGCTCCTGGGGCTCGCGGCCGGCGGCGCCGCCGGGTGGCGGTCGGTCACCGGCCGGACGGTCCCCGCCCCCGCCCCGCCCGCGCCGCCACCGCTCGCGGTCAGGGGCGCCGAAGGACCGATCGAGCAGCTCAAGGGACTCGGCGAGCTGGCCTGGATGGATAGCTCGGGCGTGGTCCGGGCGGTCACGCCGGACGGCCGGGCCCAGCGCACCCTCGGGCGGGCCGACCAGCTCAGCGGCGACCCGGAGGCCAACCCGAGCTTCGCCGGCGGCCGGGGCCGGGCCATGACGAGCCCGGACGGCGCCGCCGTCTACGGCTACCTCGCCGACGGGAGCCCCGTGGCCGTGCGCCTGGCCGACAACCAGGAGCGCCGGCTGTCGCCGCCGGGCACGGTCGCCGCCGCGCCCACCCGCCTGTCGGCCGACGGCGCCGTGGTCGCGGTCTGCGCCGGCAGGCGGGGGAAGGGGCCAGGCCAGATCGAGGGCGAGCAGACGATGCTGCTCGACCCGGGCGGGCGCCAGCTCGCCAGCCAGCCCGGCTGCACCCTCGACCTGGCCAGGGACGGCCAGTCGGCGCTGTTCCCGAGCCCTGGCGGGGACCCGGGGATGCGGCTCTGGAGCCGCTCGGGCGGGTACCGGGACGTCCTCGGCGCCGACGCGGTGGCCGCAGCCGCCCGCACGGTCGAGTTCGACGCCGACCCCGACGGCTACGCCGTCGGGGACGCCTGGCTCGCGCCCGACGGCAGGCAGGCCCTGGTCAGCATCTACCCCAAGGTGCACCGGGAGGCGCAGAACGTCTTCTGGCGCCAGGGAGCGGCCCTGCTGCTGGTCGACCTCACCAGCCGACGGTGGCAGGCGATCCCGGTCGAGCTGCCCGGCGCCTACCCGGTCGTCTGGGGACCGGCGGGCGGGTTCGCGTACGCGCAGACCTTCGACACCGGGACGTTGCAGACCCCGTGGTTCCGGGTGACCGGGCGCCCGACGGTCTCCCACGTCCCCGCCAAGGGCCGGCCGGTGCTGCTCGAGGCGGGCCGCAGGCACGACAACCTCCGCATCGAGTTCAGCCCGGACGGCGACTGGCTGCTGTTCCCTGACAGCGGCAACTGGACCTTCGTCCGGGTCGACGACCCGTCGACCCGGGTCAGCTATGCGGCGCCCGGCGACTTCGTCGGCTGGCTCCCCGGCAAGGGAAGCCGATGATGCGGGAGGGGCGCCGATGACCAGTCTCCGCCTCGCCCTCCGGGGGCTGGCGGCCCGGGTCGGGCTGACCGTGTCGCTGCTCGCGGTCACGTCGTTCGCGGTCGCGGTGGCCAGCGCCGGGGCCATGTACCTGCGGGCGGCGGGCGAGTCGGTGCTCCAGGACGCGCTCCGCTCAGCGCCGCCGTCCGCGTCGGGGGTCGCGGTCGCCCAGCGGGTCGCCGGCAGGCGGGACGTGCGCGGGCTCGACGGCACCGTGCGGGCCGCGATGCCCGCCCTTGCGGCCCTGGAGCCGCCGGTGACCGGCTTCGACACGACCGAGCCGACCCCGCTCGACCGGCCCGGCCCGGACGTGCCGGCCAGGGAGCGGCCAACGGCCAAGCTGGCCAGCCGCTCCGGGCTCTGCCAGCACCTCGTCGTGGTGCGGGGTCGCTGCCCGGGGCCGACGTCGCTGGACGCCCCGGCCGAGGCGGCCATCTCCGAGCGGGCGGCGGCCAGGCTCCCCATGAGGGTGGGGGACCGGTTCGACGCGGCCGGGCTGGGCGCGAACGGCGTGGCCAGGCAGGCCAGGGTGGTCGCCGTGTACCGGCCCACCCAGGAGGACCCCTGGTGGTGGGGGCACGACCTGTTCTACGACCCGGCCAAGGACACCGAGGTACGGGACGCCCCCCTGGACGCGGTCCTGCTCGACGACAGCGCCATGCAGGCCGTGGTCGGCGGTGCCGCCGACGTGACGGCCAGGTGGGACTTCCCCCTCGAGGCGCGCCGGGTCCGGCTCCGCGACGCCCCGGGCCTGGCCCTGGCCGTGGGCGACTTCCGCGGCAAGCTCGCCGAGGCCTACCCGCAGGCGGCCCTCCAGACCGGCCTGCCCGCCCTGGTCGAGCGGGCCGAGGAGGGCCGGCAGGCCCTGACCGTGCCCGTGCTCCTGGCCACCGTCCAGCTCGTCGCGCTCGGGCTGCTCATCCTCGTCGTGGTCGCGGCCATGGCCGCCGAGGCGCGCGCCGGGGAGGTCGCCCTCGCCAAGGTCAGGGGCGCCACCACCGGGCAGGCGTTCGGCCTGGCCACCCTCGAGCTCGCCCTGGTCGCGGTCGCCGCCGTCCCGGCCGGCCTCGCCCTCGGCTGGCTCGGGACCGACCTGATCGCCAGGGCCCAGCTCGTTCCCGGCGTGCCGGTGGTCGTCACCCCCCTGGCGGTCTCGGCCGCCCTGGCCGCGGGGGTCGTCGCCCTGGCCGCGGCGGCCGTGGCCGGCCTCGGGGCCGTGCGCCGCCGGGTGCTCGACCAGTGGCGGCAGGCCCGCTCGGACCGGGTCGGGCGGCGCTCGCTCCTGCTCGAGGTCGTGCTCCTCGCGGTCGCGGCCGCCGCCCTGGTCAACCTGCGCACCGGCGGGGCCCGCCCGGCCGGCGCCTACGACCCGCTCGCCGTGCTCGCCCCCGCGCTGGTGGTCCTGGCCGGGGCGCTGGTGGCCGGCCGGGTGCTGCCCTTCGTGGCATCGGTCCTGGTCCGGGCCACCGCCCGCTCCCGGCGGCTGGCCCCGTTCATCGGCGCCCGCCAGGTCGCCCGGCGGGGCGGGGCCGCCCTGCGGGTGGTGGTGGCCCTGGCCGCCGCCTTCGGCCTGGTCGCGTTCGCGGTCACCGTCCGCCAGGACATGTCCCGCAACCGGCACGACCGGGCCATGACCGAGACGGGGGCGGCCCGCCGTGCCGACGTCGGCTTCCCGGCCGGCAGCCTCGGGCCGGAGCAGGTGCGGGCGGCCGACCCCTCGGGCCGGACCGCGATGGCCGCGTTCCGGTACACCGGCTCGCTCGCATCCTCCGGCCGGGAGGCGACCGTGCTCGGGGTGGAGGCCGACCGCTACCAGCAGATCGGCTTCTGGCGGGGGGACTTCGCCGCCGAGCGGCTGGGCCGCCTGCTCGCGCCCCTGCGCCGGACGCCCGTGCCCCCGCTCGAGCTCGGCCCGGCCACCGGCCTGGAGGTCGACCTCGGCGTGGACGACCTGCGCGCGGCCGAGCCGGTCACCCTGGTCGCCGACGTCCGCGGGGCCGACGGCAGCGGGGGCCCGGTCGTGCTCGGGCGGCTCCAGGACGGTCCCGTCCGTCCCTACCGCGCCGGGCTCGACCCGGCCGTGCTCAGGACCGACGGGCCCTACCAGCTCCGCCGCCTCTACCTCGACCGCGGCGTGGGCCGGTTCTTCTCGGTGAGCGCGACCTTCCGGTTCGACTCGATCCGCGTGCAGCAGGGCGGGGTGTGGCGGGTGGTCGAGACGTTCGACGACCCCGCCCGCTGGAACCCCCTCAACGACGGGGACTACACCCCAGCCGACGAGCTGGGCAGCGACGCCGGCGACGAGGGCAGGGCGACCACGGTGAAGGTGGAGGCGCCGTCGTTCGCGACCGCGATCGGGCTCGTCCACGCGTCGGTGCCGAGGGCGGTGCCGGCGGTGGTCACCCCCGGGTTCCTGACCGCCGAGTCGGCCCGGGTCGGCCAGGTCGTGCGGGTGGGGTCGCCGACCGAGGGCGACGTCGCGCTCCAGGTGACCGGCGTGGCCGGGGTGCTGCCGGGCACCGACGGGGCCGAGGCCGCCGCCCTGGTCGACCTGGACGGGCTGCTCGCCCAGGCCCTGCGCAACCCCAACGCCCGGGTGTCCGCGAACCAGGTCTGGACCACCGGTGGCCGGGCCGCCGACGGCGTGCTGGACCGGCTGCGGGCCAGGGGGGTCGAGGTGAAGGCGGTCACGCTCGCCGCCGACCGGGAGCGGGCGCTCGCCCGCGAGGCGCCATCCCTGGCGCTGCTGCTGCTGATGGTGGGTGCCGCGGCCGGGGCGGTGCTGGCCACCGGCGGGGTCATGCTCCACCTGTACCTCACCGGGCGGCGGCGCGGCTTCGAGCTGGCCGTGCTCGACGCGCTCGGCGCCCGCCGCCGCGACCTCTGGGCGCCGGTCGCGGTCGAGCAAGGGTCGCTCGTCGGCTACGGCGTGCTGGTCGGCGGGGCCATCGGCCTGGCCGCGGCACTGGTCGCGCTGCCGGCCATCCCGCAGTTCCTGGACCGTCCGGAGGTGCCACCGCCGATCTACACCCCGGACTGGCTCGCGCTCGGGGGCGCCCTGGGTCTCGCGCTCGTGGTCGTCGCCCTCGGCCTCGCCGCGGTCGTGGCCGGCCTGGTCCGCAAGGCCCGCCCCGAGCTGCTCCGGGAGGAGGAGGCGTGATGCGGGCGGGCGCATCCGGGGCCGTGCGCGTGGGGAGAGGGCGCCACCTGCGGGCGGGCGCATCCGGGGCCGTGCGCGTGGGGAGGGGGCGCCACCTGCGGGCGGGCGCATCCGGGGCCGTGCGCGTGGGGAGGGGGGGCCGGTGAGCGTCGCGACGGAGCGGGTGGCTGGTGGCGTGCTGGAGGAGCGCCGGGCCCGGGCGGGGGAGCGGCTGGCAACCTGCGAGCAGCTGTTCCACATCTACCGGCTGGCCGGGCAGGAGGTGGTCTCGCTGCAAGGGGTCGACCTGGCCGTCGACCGGGGCGAGATGGTGGCCCTGCTCGGGCCGTCGGGGTCGGGGAAGTCCACCCTGCTCTCGATCCTCGGCGGCCTGGAACGGCCGTCGGCCGGCCGGGTGCTGGTCGAGGGCCAGGACCTCGCCAAGCTCCCCGAGACCGCGCTGACCGCCTTCCGCCGCCGCCGGGTCGGCTTCGTCTGGCAGGTGCCCGCCCGCAACCTCCTGCCGCACGCGTCGGCCGCGGACAACCTCGAGCTGCCCATGACCCTGGCCCGGCTCCCGGCCACCCGGCGCCGGCGCCGGGCCCGGGTGCTGCTCGGCGCGGTCGACCTGGACGGCGTGGGCGGCAAGCAGGTCCGAGCACTGTCCGGCGGCGAGCAGCAGCGCCTGGCCGTGGCCGTCGCCCTGGCCAACAACCCGCCCCTCCTGCTCGCCGACGAGCCGACCAGCCAGCTCGACCGCGCCAACGTCGCCCGGGTGGTCGAGATCCTCCACACGGCCAGGGAGGAGCTCGGCACCACCGTCGTGGTGGTCACCCACGACCCCGAGGTCGCGGACAGGATGGACCGGACCGTCACGATCCGCGACGGGCGGGTCGGCGCCGAGGGCCGGGCCGGGGTGGAGCACGCGGTGGTCGGGCCGACCGGCTCCCTCCACCTGCCCGCGCACGCGCTCGAGGTGCTCCCCCCGGGTGCGCGGGCCGTGGTCGAGGTCGAGGGCGACCGGGTCGTGCTCCGGCCGGTCGACGCCGGGCCGGCCGGCGGGGCCGGCGGGGCAGGCGGGGCCGGCGGGGCCGGCGGGGGAGCCTCCCCGGGCCATGCCATGGACCAGGAGCGCCGGTGACCACGGCGGGCGCGACCCCAGAGGGCATGCGGGCCGGAAGGGCGCCAGCTCCCGGGCGGGCCGGGGACGGGGGTCCCAATCGACCAGGACGCGGCAGATGAGCCTGGCGGTGACCGGGCGGGCCGGGGACGGGGGCCCGCTGCTGGCCACCGAGGCGGTGGTCGCCATCCGCGGCGGGCGCAACGTCGTGGACGGGGTGTCGCTGGCGGCCACCGCCGGCCAGGTGCTCGGCGTGGTCGGCCCGTCCGGCTCGGGCAAGTCGACCTTGCTCATCCTGCTCGCCGGCCTCGAGCCGCCCGACGCGGGCGTCGTCCGTTTCGAGGGACGCGACCTCGCCGGGCTGGGCGAGGCGGGACGGCGGGCGCTGCGCCGCGACCGGATCGCGGTCGTCTTCCAGGGCTACGGGCTGCTGGCGCTGCTCACCGCCCGCGAGAACGTGGAGCTTCCCCACCGGGTGGCCAGGCGGGACCCTGCCTCGGCGGCGGCCGCCGCCGAGCAGTGGCTCGGCCTGCTCGGGCTGGCCGGCCGGGCCGACCACCGCACCGACGAGCTGTCAGGCGGCGAGCAGCAGCGGGTCGCCCTGGCCCGCGCGCTGGCCTCGGGCGCGGACGTCCTGCTCGTGGACGAGCCCACCGCCGAGCTCGACGAGGACAACCGCGGCCTGGTCGTCGGCCTGCTGCGCGACGCCGCCGACCGTGGCGCCTGCGTGGTCGTGGCGACCCACGACCCGGAGGTGGTGGAAGCCTGCGACCAGGTGGTCCGCCTGGTCGACGGCCGCGCGACCCACGCCGGCCCGCACGCCCTGGCCGGCCCCTGAGGCCTCACGCCCACATCTTGTGATCTGGCTGAACCGCACGACCTGTACTCCCGCAGCGACGGACGCGAGTTCGGGGACCGGCGTGAACCGCACGACCCAGCGGTACACGGTGACGTGGTCGACCTCGACACCGCGCTCGGCCAGCAGCTCTTCGACGTCGCGGTAGGAGAGGCCGAAGCGCAGGTACCAGCGGACCGCCAGCACGATCACGTCAGGTGGGAACCGGAAGCCGGCGAAGGCCGACCGTGGGACTGGACCAGGGCGAGGACGACGGGTTCTCAGACCTGCCGGCGCCGCTGGGAGGGCCGGCTCGACCGGCTCGGGGGCTACCTCGAGAACCAGCAAGGAGGACGGCCGTGAGGCACGACCTGCGACTGGATCGTGGGCATCTCCGGGTTCCTGGTCGCCGGGTTGCTGGTCACCATGGGCACCCTGGGCGACCGCATCGGCCGCCGCCGGCT
>Ga0210378_10000016_pt1 | contig 90642 bp, 90 predicted proteins | sample PLM1_60_b1redo_FD_155465 | JGI IMG/M metagenome (GOLD analysis project Ga0210378, IMG submission 155465) | Groundwater sediment microbial communities from an aquifer in East River, Colorado, USA - PLM1_60_b1 redo | ecosystem: Environmental > Terrestrial > Soil > Riparian zone | place: USA: East... | reverse complement strand
GCGCTGCCGAGTGTGACCTTGCAGGTGCTGCCGTTTGGCGCTGGTGCGCATCCGGCGATGGTGGGGGCGTTCAGCATCTTGCGCTTCCCCGACGCCGACCTGCCCGACGTGGTCTACCTGGAGCACCAGACCAGCGCCGTGTACCTGAACAAACCCGAGGACGTCGACCAGTACGCGCACGTCATGACCACCATCATCGTGGGCAGCGAACCCCCGGACCACACCGCCGAGGTCCTCAGTGAGATCCTGGAGGATCAGTAGCGCCGGGCAGCACCACCGGCGTCGACCTGAGCCGGTCACCAGAGGTCCTGTCCGTGACCCGGTGCAGCGACCAGGGCCTTCGCGCCAGATTACGGAAAGGACTTCTGAGCAGGCGCTCAGGACTCCCCGCCGATGTCGACGTGGTAGGCCTCGTAGACGAGGTCGAGGCCGCGCTTGCGGTGGCCCACCAGGTCGGCGAAGAGCCGGACGAGGCCGTCGCGGAGCTCCTCGTCGCTGGTGACGTCGCCGTCGGGGACCTCCCGGAGCCGGGCCGCCGCCGCGTCGAGGGCGCGGGCGATGGTGGCGTGCTCGCGGGTGAAGCGGTCGATCATGTTCGCCAGCCGGGGCGTGTTCTCCATGATCTCCTCGTAGAGGCCGCCCGGTCCCTCGGTGACCTCGACGTGCACCGTCCACACGGTCTTCAGATGCTCGAGCACCGACGTGAGGCGGGACGCCCAGTCGGCCGCCTGGCCCAGCGAGGGTGCGGCGAGCGTGTCCTCGAAGTCGCCGAGCGCCCGGTGCAGGCTGAGCCGCGGACCTTTCGCAGCTTCAAGGGCGCCGGTCGATGCCTCGTAGACCTCCCCGACCTCCATGCGCGACATCGCAGCTCCCTTCGCGAGCACCGTACCCACGGAAATGGCAGTCTGCGGGAAAATTGACCATTTGTCACCGTAGACTTTTAGGACTAGGAACGCAGCCGCCTCCTATCTCCGCGAACCGGTCGAGGATGTCCGTGCCGGCGAGAGGTCGCGCTGACCGACCTCGTGAACGATAACGCGGTTAGTGGGGCCTTGACCACCCGGAGTGCCGGCGACGATGACGACCAGGTCGCCCGGGACGGTGAAGCACTCCTCCAGGAGGCAGCGGTCCCCCTCGGCGATCATCGCCTCGAGGTCGCCGACCCGTTCCAGTACCGGGGGAGCCTCGACGCCCCAGAACAGGGCCATGCGCCGCCGGGTGGGCTCGTACGGCGTCATCCCGATGATCGGCATGCGAGGCCGGAACCGGGAGACGTAGCGGGCGGTCGCGCCCGACTCGGTGAACGCGACCACGGCCTTCGCGCTCAGGTCGGTGGCGGCCTGCACGGCCGCCCGGCAGACGGTGGCGGCCACGTCCAGGCCGCCGCCGACCGGAGGCGGCGGGTGCGACAGGTGGGGCGTGGCCTCGGCCTCGCGGGCGATGCGGCCCATCATCCGCACCGCCTCGACCGGGTAGGCGCCCATCGCGGTCTCCGCTGACAGCATCACCGCGTCGGTGCCGTCGAAGATGGCGTTGGCCACGTCGCTCGCCTCGGCCCGGGTGGGGCGCGGGTTGGACACCATGGACTCGAGCATCTGGGTGGCGGTGATGACGGGCACCCCCAGCGAGTTGGACCGCGCGATGATCTCCTTCTGCAGCGGCGGCACCCTCTCGACCGGGAGCTCCACCCCGAGGTCGCCGCGGGCGACCATGACGGCGTCGGTGGCGTCCAGGATGTCGTCGAGGTGGTCGATGGCCTCCGGCCGTTCCAGCTTGGCCACCACGGGCACCTGCCCCCCGCGCTCGGCGATCGCCTGCTTGGCCTCGAGCACGTCCTCGGCCCGGCGCACGAACGACAGCGCCAGGTAGTCGACGCCAGCCTCGACGGCGATGGCCAGGTCGGCCCGGTCCTTGCTGGTCAGCGAGGCGGCCGACACGGCCACGCCGGGCAGGTTCACGCCCTTGCGGGAGCGGACGACCCCGCCGTCGACCACCTCGCAGTACACCTCGTCGCCCGAGACCGAGCGGACGCGCAGCGCGATACTGCCGTCGTCGAGCAGGATGGTGTCGCCCGGCTTGACGTCGGAGGCCAGGTGCTCGTAGACGATCGGGATCTCCTTGTCCGGTGCGCGCTCGGCCCCGGACCGCAGCACGCAGTCGTCGCCGGCCTCGAGCCTGATGCCCTGCTCGTCCACGACGCCGACCCGGATCTTCGGCCCTTGCAGGTCGGCCAGCACGGCCACGTTGCGTCCCCGCTCGTCCGCGATCCTGCGGACCAGCTCCATCCGGGCCAGGTGGTCGGCCCGCTCCCCGTGGGAGAAGTTGAGCCGGACCACGTCCAGCCCGGAGTCGATCATGGCGCCGAGCACGGCGGGGTCGCTGGAGGCGGGCCCCAGGGTGGCGATGACCTTGGTCTTCTCATTGCCCACGCGCGCGTCCTTCCTCGCCGCCCGCGGGGCGGGCTGAGCAGGGGAGCTTACCAACGCAGCGCTCCCACGAAACCGCCGGCTCCCATCCGACACCTGATTGTTCCGCATTGTTCAGCCTCAGCCAGCAGCCGCCCCGCGTCGGCGGCGCGGGCCACACGCGGGCTCGACGGCGCGGGGCCACACGCGGGCTCAGATGCGGGCCACGCGCAGGCTCAGATGCGGGCCACGCGTGGGCTCAGATGCGGGCCACGCGTGGGCCGTGCGCGAGCTCAGCGGTGCCGCCACGCGCAGGCTCAGATGAGGCCGAGAAGGCTCAGATGCGGGCCGAGAACGTGTCGCACCGCTGCATGTCGCCGGTCTGGTAGCCCACGGTGAACCAGCGCTGCCGCTGCTCCGACGAGCCGTGCGTCCAGGACTCCGGGTCCACCCGGCCCTGGGACCGCTGCTGGATGGTGTCGTCGCCCACGGCCGCCGCGGCGTCCAGCCCCTGGGCGACGTCCGCCTCGGTCAGCGGCTTCACCAGCGGGTCGCCGCTTGGTCCGGGATGCTCGTCGGCGTGGTTGGCCCACACCCCGGCGTAGCAGTCGGCCTGCAGCTCGAGCCGGACCGAGCCGCTCTGGGCGCCTTGGCGGTCGTTGCCCACCCGCTGCATGGTGCCGAGCAGGTTCTGCACGTGGTGGCCGTACTCGTGGGCGAGCACGTAGGCCTGGGCGAACGGCCCGCCCTTGGCCCCGAACCTGGAGCTGAGCTGGTCGAAGAAGGTCAGGTCCAGGTAGACCGTCTGGTCCGACGGGCAGTAGAAGGGGCCGACCTCGGAGGAGGCGACGCCGCAGCCGCTCTGGACCCCTTGGGAGAACAGCCGGGTCCTGGCGGTCTGGTAGCCGCCGCCCCGCCGGGCGAACTCGTCGTTCCACCAGCCCTGCACGCTGTTGACGATCGCGACGATGCGGCAGTCTTCCTTGGTGTTGGCGTCCGCGCCGGTCCTGCACTCGGTCTGGAGGCGGGTGTTGTCGCCTTGGACCTGGTCGATGCCTGGGAACCCGGCGCCGGCGCCCGGATCTCCCCCGCCGTTGAGCAACCCGAACAGCAGCGCGACGATCAGGCCGACGACGCCCATGCCGCCGCCGATCGCCACCCTCCCGCCAGGAAAGCGCGACCCCCGGGCGTCGTCGACCTGCAAGGTGTCGAGCTGGGTGTCCTCGTCAAAGCGCATGGGGCGAACCTTTCTGGGCGCTCGGCCGTCTCGCCGGGCCGACCGCTTCTCCGCCTATCCGGATCGGGGCAAGCGCAAACGTGATGGGCCGGGCAGCCGCCCGACCCACGGCCCGCCCGGACCCGGTCAGACGGGGGCCGCCGCCTGGTACGCCCGGCCCGCCGCCCGACCCGCGGCCCGCCCGGACCTCGTCAGACCGCGCCCGCCTCGTAGTCAGACGGGGGCGCCCGCCTCGTAGTCAGACGGGGGCGCCCGCCTCGTATGCCTGGCCCACCGCCTTGGGGGGCCGCACGCGCCGGTAGAACAGGGCGAGCACGACGAGGGTCACGATGTAGGGCAGGCTCTGGATGAAGGCGTTGTTGATCCAGCTCACCTCCAGGTGCACGGTGAGCGCCTCGGTCCAGCCGAACAGCAGCGAGGCCAGCGCCGAGCCGACCACCGTCCAGTTGCCGAGGATGAGCGCGGCCAGCGCGATGAACCCGCGGCCCTGGTTCATGCCCTCGTTGTACTGGCCGACCAGCTCGACCGAGAGGTAGGCGCCGGCCAGGCCGGCGAACGCTCCCGAGATGAGCACGCCGGCGTAGCGCATCGCGATCACCCGGACGCCGAGGCTCTCGGCCGCCCGCGGGTTCTCGCCCGACGAGCGCAGCCGCAGCCCGAACACGGTGCGGCTCATGACGTACCAGGCCGCCACCCCGAGCAGCAGGGTGAGCGGGACCATGGGCGACATCTCGCCCAGGCCGGGCACGTCGATCCTGGGGAGCTGGCGCACCGCCGGGGACTGGGTGCCCTGTCCGTAGGAGACGATCGACAGGAACCGGGGGATGCCGAGGGCGAGGACGTTGATGGCCACGCCGGACACGATGTGGTCGACCCGGAAGGTGACCGTGGCGACCGCGTGGACGAGCGCGACCAGCGTCCCGGCCAGCACGGCGATGAGCAGCCCGGCGACCGGCCCGAAGCGCAGCGCCCCCCAGGCGCCGAACCAGGTCCCGAAGATCATCATCCCGTCGATGCCGATGTTGACCACCCCGGAGCGCTCGTTGAACAGGGCACCGAGGGTGGCCAGGAACAGGGGCACGAACGCGCGGATGGTCGTCGCGACGGTGGCGACCCCGATCAGCTGGGTCACGATCTCAGGCACGCTCGTGGGTCTCCCTGAGCTGGCGGCGGGCGAGGTAGCGGCGCACGAGCTCGTAGGCGATGACGATGGTGAGGATGATGACGCCCTGGAGGATGAGGGTGACCTCCTTGGGCACGTCGGTGTTGAGCCCGATGCCCGAGCTGGCCCGGTCGAGGTAGGCGAACAGCAGGGCGGCGGCCACGATCCCGAGGCCGGAGTTGCGGCCCAGCAGCGCGATCGCGATGGCGGTGAACCCGTACCCGCGGACGTAGTCGAGCTTCATGAAGTGGTCGATGCCGAGCACGTCCTGGAGGCCGGCCAGGCCGGCGACCGCGCCCGACAGCAGCATCGCCTTCATGAACATCGCGTTGGTGCGGATGCCGGACGGCTCCGCAGCCCGCGGGTTGGTGCCGATCACCCGCAGCTCGAAGCCGAACCGGGTGCGCCGCACGGTCAGCGAGTAGACGACCGCGGCGACGAGCGCCAGCAGGAAGAACCAGGTCAGGGGGGCCGAGCGCCGGAAGGAGAAGCCGATCGAGTTGAAGAAGCCGACGATGCTGCCCACCTGCGCGCTCGGGTCGACCGGGGCGGTGCGCTGCTGGGCGATCGAGCCGACCTGGTTCGGGTCCTTCAGCGGGCCCGACAGCAGGTACAGCAGCACGCCGTTGGCCAGGTAGTTCATCATGATCGTGGAGATGACCTCGTGCGCCCCCCGGTAGACCTTGAGCAGCGCGGGGATGAGCGCCCAGGCCAGGCCCCCGGCCATGCCGGCCAGGATGGTGAGGGGCAGGTGGACCGCTGTCGGGCCCGAGAGCTTCGACCCCACGACCGCCGCGGTGAGCGCCCCGATCGCGTACTGGCCCTCGACCCCGATGTTGAACAGCCCGGCTTTGAACCCGATGGCCACGGCCAGGCCGGCGAAGATGAACGGGGTGGCCCGGCTGAAGATGAACGCGAGCGAGCTCGGGTTGCGCAGGCCGTAGTTCCACATGGCGCCGGCCACGTCGACCACGTCGCTCCAGCTCCGCTGGACGACCAGGACGACCAGGACCCCGAGGACGGCCGCGAGCACCAGGGAGACCAGCGGGGCGAGCAGCTGGAAGCCGAGCCGGCGCACCTGCTCGGCCCAGTCGACCTTGGGAGGCGGCGTCTCGGCGGGCGGCTGGGGCGCGGGCGGACGCTCCTCGACCTTCATTCGACCAGCCTCATGCGGTCAGCCTCATGCGGTCACCCCGCCGCCGGCGCTGCCGCGGGCGTTCCGGCTCGTGCCGCCGGCACTGCCGCGGAGGTTCCGGCTCGTGCCGCCGGCGCTGCCGCGGGCGTTCCGGCTCATGCCGCCGGCTCCCGGTCGGAGCGGGCCCCGGTCATGTACAGACCGAGCTCGTTCATGGTCGCCACCGCCCCGTCCAGCTCGGTGGCGATGCGGCCGTCGTAGATGACGCCGACCCGGTCCGACAGGGCGAGGATCTCCTCGAGGTCGGCCGAGATCAGCAGCACGGCCATGCCGGCGTCGCGGCCCTCGACGAGCTCCTTCCAGACGAACTCGGTGGCGCCGATGTCCAGCCCGCGGGTGGGGTAGGCGGCGATCAGCAGCTTCGGCTCGGCGGCGAACTCGCGGGCGAGCACGAGCTTCTGCTGGTTGCCGCCGGACAGGGCGTAGCCGGGCACGTTCACGCTGGGCGCCTTGACCCGGAAGTCGCGGATCAGCTCGGCGGCCCGCACCCGCATCGCCCTGGGGTCGAGGATGCCCAGGCGCGAGAAGGGCCGGCGCTCCTGCTGGCCGAGCACGCTGTTCTCCCACAGGGTCATCGGCAGGACCATGCCACGGGCGTGACGGTCCTCGGGGATGTAGGCCAGGCCCTGCTCGCGCCGGTCCCGGACGCTGGCGTAGGTGATCTCCTCGTCGTAGAGGTAGATCCGGCCGCCGTCGGGCTGGCGCAGCCCGACCAGCGCCTCGACCAGCTCGGCCTGGCCGTTGCCCTCGACGCCGGCCAGGCCGTAGATCTCCGACCGGCGCACGTCGAGGTCGATGCCGGCGACCTGCTCCCTGCCCCGGACCACGACCCGAAGGTCCTTGACCTGCAGCACGGCGTCGCCGGGGACGGCCTGGCCGTGCACCCGCTCGAGCAGGACCGGACGGCCGACCATCATCTCGGCCACCTCCTCCTCGGTGGTGCCGGCCGCGTCGACGGTGCCGATCGCCTTGCCGTCCCGGAGCACGGTGATCCGGTCGGCGATCTCGAGCACCTCGTCCAGAGAGTGGGCGATGAAGATGATCGTCTTCCCCTGCGCCTTGAGCGAGCGCATGCTCTGGAACAGCTCCTCGACCTCCTGGGGGACGAGCACGGCGGTCGGCTCGTCGAGGATGAGGATGTCGGCGCCGCGGTAGAGCAGCTTCAGGATCTCCACCCGCTGCTGCTGGCCGACGGCCAGCGTCTCGACCCGGGCGACCGGGTCGAGCTTGGTGCCGAACCCGCGGGCCAGCTCGCCGACCCGGCGCTCGGCCTCGTCGAGGTCGAGCCGACCGCCCGCGCCGGGCTCGGCCCCGAGCACCACGTTCTCGGCCACCGTGAAGTTGTCGACCAGCATGAAGTGCTGGTGGACCATGCCGATCCGCAGCGCGATGGCCTTGCGCGGCGAGTCGATCCGCTCGGGCTGCCCGCGCACCAGGATCTCGCCCTCGTCGGGCTGCTCGAGCCCGTAGAGCATCTTCATGAGGGTCGACTTGCCCGCCCCGTTCTCGCCGACCAGGGCGTGCACCTCGCCCTCACGGACCGCGAGGTCGACGTGGTCGTTGGCCACCACGCCGGCGTAGCGCCGGGTGACGCCCCGGCACTCGACCACGAGCGGAGCCTCCGGGCCCGGCGGGCGCTCGCCGCCCGCCGGGCCGACCACCTCTTCGGCCACGACCAGCTCTCCTTCGGACCGGCCGGGGAGCTCGCGCTCCCCGGCCTGCCTGCCTCGGCTCCCGGTCAGGCCGTCGGCTTCTCGGGAACCTTGATCTCGCCGGCGATGATCTTCTGCTTGATCTGGTCGAGCGCGGTCGGGATGTCGCCAAGCAGCTCCTTGTTGAACTCGTTCTGGGCGTAGTCGATCCCGCCCTCCTTGAGCCCGTAGGTCCCGAAGCCGCCCTTGAGCGTACCGGCCACGTACTGGTCGACCGTCTGGGAGACCGCGGTGTCGACCCGCTTGAGCATGGAGGTGAGGATCCACTTCTGCTCTGCGGGGCTGGCGGTCAGGCTCTGGTCGGAGTCGACCCCGATCACGTACTTCTTGGCCGCGGCGGCCGCCGCGATGACCCCGGCCCCGGTGCCGCCGGACGCGTGGTAGATGACGTCGGCGCCCTGGCGGATCTGCTTGGTGGCCAGCTCCCTGCCCTTGGCCGGGTTGCGGAACGCGTCCGCGGTGGTGCCGGCGTAGTCCGACACCACCTTCACGTTCTTGTTCTGCTCCTTGTTGATGTACTCGACGCCCGCCTTGTAGCCGGCCTCGAACTTCTTGATGAGGTCGCCCTCGAGGCCGCCGACGAACCCGACCGTGTTGCTCCTGGTCTTCAGGGCGGCGGCCGCGCCGACCAGGAACGAGCCCTCGTGCTCCTTGAACCCGATGCAGACCAGGTTCTTGTTCTCGGTGCAGAGCGGGTCGAAGCCGTCGATGACCGCGTAGGTCACGTCGGTGTTCTCCTTGGCCGACTTGGCGATGTCCTCGGAGAACAGGAAGCCGACGCCGAAGATCAGCCCGTAGCCCTCGGAGGCGAGGCCGTCGAGCAGCTCCTTGCGGTTGGAGCCGTCGGCGTTGGGCTCCACGACCTTGAGGTCGAGCTTGTCACCGAGCTTCTGCTTGGCCTCGGTGGCGCCCCGGTCCGCCGAGTCGTTGAACGACTTGTCGCCCTTGCCGCCGATGTCGAAGACGACCCCCACCTTCTTGGCCTCGGCCGTCGCACTCGTACCGCCGCTCGAGCCGCCCTCGTCCCCCCCGCCACAGGCGGCTGCCAGCAGCGCGACCGCCACGACGAGGGTGCCCAGCCGCGCACCCCGAACCCACCGCATGCGTTGCTCCTCTCGGTACTCCAGGGCGTCACGCCCAGGCCCGCCACCCACCGTGGCGAGAGGTCCCATTGCCGCCGCGGACCGGCGGCGGTCTGGAAGCTCGCCGTATTCATACATACCAGTTCAGACGCGTCTACCATCGTGCCGTCCCAGTTACGGCCGGGCGGTGGACAAACGGTACGGTGCCAAGGCAGGGGGCGCGCCTGCGTACAATCCGCGGCATGCGACGGATCCTGCTCGGCTTGCTGATCGTCGTGCTCGCCTACTTCGCGGCGACCACGTTCCTGGTCGCCTCGTGGATGGGCAAGGACGAGCGCCCGCCCGCGGACGCCATCGTGGTCCTCGGGGCCGCCCAGTACGACGGCCGCCCGTCCGCCATCTACCGGGCCCGCCTCGAGCACGCGGTCAACCTGTGGAACGCGCGCGCCGCCCCGCTGCTGGTGTTCACCGGCGGCAAGGAGCCGGGAGACCGGTTCACCGAGGGCGGCTCGGGCGCGCGCTGGGCCGTCGGCCACGGGGTCCCGGCGTCGGCGACCCTGGTCGAGGAGTCGAGCCGGACGACCTACGGCAACCTGGCCGGCGCCAAGCGCACCCTCGAGGCCGGCGCCCCCAAGGACCGCCGCCTGCGCATCATCATCGTGTCCGACCCGTTCCACATGTTCCGGGCCGTCAAGCAGGCCCAGGACCTGGGGCTGGAAGCCCACCCCTCCCCCACCCGCACGAGCCCCCTGTCCGCCAGCAAGCTCAAGCTGACCGAGTCGGTCCTGCGCGAGGACCTCGCCATCGGCAGCTACGTCATCGCCGGGAGCGGCTAGCGAGCCGACCAGGAGGACCCAGTGGCCCTGACCGTCGTCGACCATCCCCTGGCCAGGACGATGCTGACCGCGCTGCGGGACGCCGCGACGCCGCCACCGCTGTTCCGGCTGCTCGCCAAGCGGCTCGCGCTCGCGCTGGTGGTTGAGGCGACGCGCACGGTGCCCATCGAGGACCGCCGGGTCACCACCCCGCTGGCCGAGGCGGACGGCAGCCGCATCGCCGCGCCGCTGGTGGCCGTGCCCATCCTGCGGGCCGGGCTGGGGATGCTGGAGGCCGTCACCGAGCTGTTCCCGGAGGTGGCCGTGGGCTACATCGGGCTCGAGCGGGACCACGCCACCTTCCAGCCGTCGGCGTACTACTCCAAGCTCCCCCCGCTCGAGGGGGCCTGGGTGCTGCTGCTCGACCCGATGCTGGCGACCGGCGGCTCGGCGTCGGCCGCCTGCGCCAGCCTGTTCGCCGCCGAGCCGGCCCGGGTCACCCTGCTCAGCGTGGTGGCCGCGCCAGAGGGCATCGACCGGCTGGCCGCCGAGCACCCCCGCCTCGACATCGTCACGGCGGCGGTCGACGAGCGCCTGAACGACGCGGCGTACATCGTCCCGGGCCTCGGCGACTTCGGAGACAGGTTGTACGGCACCTGAGACCGGCAAGAGTGCTCGGTCGATGTGGGGGAGCTTGCTCTGGCGTGGCGTGGCGTGACCGCCGTCCTCTGTCGATGTGGGGGAGCGCGCTTTGGCGTGGCGTGCCTGAGCGCGGTCCTCGTTCGATGTGGGGGGAGCTCGCTCCCCCCGCGGCCCCCCAAGAGCGCCTGTGCCATGGTCGGGCGGATCCCCAAGGGCGCCGGTGCCATGGCCCGGGGGATCCCGGAGGGCGCCGGTGCCGTGGCCGGGCGGATCCCGCCGCCGCCACGGCCCCCCAAGGGCGCCTGTGCCGTGGCGAGGGTGATCCCGAAGGGCGCCGGTGCCGTGGTCGGGCGGATCCCGCCGCCGCCACGGCCCCCCAAGGGCGCCTGTGCCGTGGCGAGGGTGATCCCGAAGGGCGCCGGTGCCGTGGTCGGGCCGATGCCGGGCCCCGAGGGGCCCCGCCGCATTCGATAACAAAGGGAACACGGCGGGGGCGAAACCTGAGACAACGAGCCTAACCATACGCTTCAATCTCTCGAAGCTTACGAATTAGACAAGGAGAGGAAGCGTGACTCGAGAGAGCCGGTCCGGCTCGGTCGCTCGCACCCTCCCCGACCACGCCCTGCTCGCCGCCTTCAGGGTCCTGGCCGCGGGGGAGGACCCGGGCGCCGCCGGCACGGCCCTCCTCGAGCGCGCCTGCACCGCCCTGGAGGCCGAGGAAGGCGCCATCCTGCTCGCCGGACCGGACGCCCACCGCCCGGGACCGCCGTTCACGCCCGGCCAGCACCACGGCAGCCCGAGCCCGGCCGGCCGGATCGGCACGCGCGCGTCCGACCCGCTCCGCTGGGCGGACGCGGTGGCAGCCGGCCACCCGGTGGCGGCCGGGGGACCGTCGCCCGAGCTCTGGTGCCCGATGGCCGTGGAGGGACGGCCGGTGGGGGTCATGGCCGTGCGCCGGAGCCGCCCGGCGCCGTTCACGCCCGCCGACCACGCCGCCATCGAGGTCCTCGCGATCGGCGCGGCCGTGGCCGCCGACCGGCTGCGGTTCCTGCGGCTCTGGTCGGACAAGCTCGACCAGTCCCAGGCGGTCCACTCCCAGCTCCTCCGCTACGCCGACGACCTGCGCACGACCTGGGCGGCCGAGCGCCGGGGGGCCGAGGAGCTGCGCGAGGCCCTGGCCGCGGTCGAGCACGCCTACTCGGCCACGGTGCGCGCGCTCGCCACCGCGGTCGAGGCCAAGGACGCCTACACCGGCGGCCACCTCAACCGGGTGACCGCGTACGGGACGCAGGTCTGCAAGGCGATCGGGGGCGGCCTGCCCGCCACCCCCGGCCTCGAGCACGCGTTCCTGCTCCACGACCTCGGCAAGATCGGCGTGCCCGACGCGGTCCTGAACAAGGCCGGTCCGCTGACCGACGAGGAGTGGGTGCTGATGCGCGAGCACCCCGCCATCGGCATGCGGATCCTCGACGGCGTCCCCCAGATGGACGTCGTCCGCGAGGTGGTCTACTGCCACCACGAGCGGTGGGACGGGGCCGGCTACCCGCAGGGGCTCAAGGGCGAGGCGATCCCCCTCGCGGCCCGGGTGTTCGCCGCGGTGGACGCGTTCGACGCCATGACCACCGACCGGCCCTACCGGCGGGCCTCAGGGCTCGACGAGGCGCTCCGCCGGCTCCGGGCCGCGTCGGGGACCCAGTTCGCGCCCGACGCGGTCGACGCGATGCACCTGGTCGACCGGGCAGAGCTGCAGGCGATCCAAGCGACGGCCGTGCAAGGGCGCTAGCGGTGCGGCGGCTGCGGGTGCAGCTCACCGTGCTCCTGGCCATGCTCGGCCTGCTGGTCGCCGCCTGGGGCGCGACGATCTTCCTGGGCGCCCGCAACGCCGCCCTGCTCAACGCGTCCGAGCAGGTCGAGGTGAGCCGCTTCGACGAGCTGCGGCGCGTCTCCATCGACTTCGAGACGAAGTTCGTCGACGCCGAGACCAACCAGCGCAACTTCCTGCTGACCGGCAACGCCGGGGCCCGGGTGCGGTACGCCCTGGCCAGGCGGCGGGCAGACGACCGGCTGGGCCGGGTCCGGGTGCTCGCCCTGCCCTGGCCCACCCTGCTCCCCAGGATCGACCGGGTGCAGACCGCCTACGTGAAGTGGGCCAGGGCCGCCGAGGGCGAGATCAGGGCGCGCGACCGCTTCGGGCCCGGGGCCGCCGCCATCGTGGTGAGCCAGGGCGCCAGCCAGAACCGCTTCACCGAGCTGCGCGTCCACCAGACCGCGCTCGACCAGCTCCTGGCCGGGCTGCAGGTGACCGCCGCCCGCCAGCAGCACTCCACCTACCAGGACACCCAGCGGCTCGCCCTCTACGCGGCCGTCATGATCCTCGCCACCGTCACGCTCATCTTCGTCTACCTGCGCCGGGCGGTCGGCGCCCCGGCCGACGCGCTGCGCTCCGCCTCGGGCCGGCTGGCAGGCGGCGACCTGGACACGCCGGTCGAGCTGCCCGTACCCAACGAGCTCGGCGCGGTCGCCGACGACCTCGAGGTGATGCGTCGACGGCTCGCCGGCCGCATGGACGCCCTCCAGCGCCTGCGCGACCTCTCGGCGAACGTGATGGGGGCGACCAGCCTCCAGGGGCTCTGCAACGTGGCCCTGGCCGGGCTCGGGCCGGAGGTGGGCGCCGCCCGGGCCGCGCTCGCCGCCGTCGACCAGCAGGGCCGGCTCCAGCTCCGCGCCCTGGCCGGCTTCGGCGACCCCGCGGTCGCCGAGATGATCGTCAAGGCCGACGAGGAGATCCGGGCGGTGCTCCCACTCGGCGACCTCTACGACGGGCAGGTGGTCGGCATCGCCGACGTCGACGACCGGGCCAGCAGGGCGGCCGAGCCGGTGCGGGAGCTGGTGGCCAGGATGGGATCGCGCTCCCTCGCCCTGGTGCCGCTCGTCTCCCGGGGCTCGTTCGTCGGCCTGCTCGGGCTGTTCTGGTCCGAGCACCACCCGCTCGACCAGGAGCAGGAGGCCCTGCTCGGGCTCGCCGGCAACCAGATCGCTGGGGCGCTGGCCGCCGCGCTCCGCTACGAGGAGGCCGAGCGTGCCGCCGGGGAGGCCCGGGCGGTGTTCTACGCGATCGCCGACGGCGTGCTGCTGACCGACCCGGCCGGGCGGGTCACGGCCATGAACCGGGCGATGGAGCTGCTCAGCGGCTGGACCGAGGTCGAGGTCCAGGGCATGGCCTACGCCGACGTGCTGCCGGTCGAGGAGGAGGGCAGCATCCCCATCCGGCCCGATGCCCGCCCGCTGGCCAGGGCCATCGCCACCGGCGAGCCCGCAAGCGACCAGGGCTACGGCGTCGACCTGGTCACCCGGGACGGCCGCAAGGTCCCGGTGGCGGTCAGCTCGGCCCCGATCCTCGACCCCGGGGGCCGGGTCGTCGGCGCGGTCGACGTGGTCAGGGACGTCTCCCGCGAGCGCGAGATCGACGAGGTCAAGTCGGCCCTGATCTCCACCGTCTCCCACGAGCTGCGCACGCCGCTCACCCTCATCCACGGGTTCGCCGAGCTGCTGGTGCTGCGCGACATGCCGGTGGAGCGGCAGCGTGCCGCGGCCGGGGAGATCCTCGAGGCCTCCCGCCGGCTCGCCCGCCTCATCGACGACCTGCTCAGCGTGTCGCGCATGGAGTCCGGCCGGCTGGTCCTCGACCCGCGCCCCCTCGACCTGGCCAGCGTGGTCGAGCGGATCCTGTCGCCGTTCCGGGCCATGGCGGCCAGGCACACCATACGGGCCGAGATCGCGAGCGGCCTCCCGGTGGTCTGGGGCGACCCCGACAAGGTCGACCAGATATTGACCAACCTCGTCGGTAATGCGATCAAATACTCCCCCGGAGGGGGGGAGGTCGTGGTGTCGGTGGCACCGTTGCCTGGAGCGCGCGACGCCGACCTGGTCCAGGTGAGCGTCCGCGACCAGGGGATCGGCATGAGCCCGCGCGAGATGGGGCAGCTCTTCGAGAAGTTCTACCGGGTCGACCGGGACGAGGTCCGCCGGGCGGGCGGGACCGGCCTCGGCCTGTACATCACCAGGCGGCTGGTCGAGATGCACGGGGGGAGGATCTGGGCCGAGTCCCGGCTCGGGGCGGGCTCGGTCTTCTCCTTCACCCTCCCGAGCCGCGACGACCTGGTGGGGAGGGGGAGCCGATGAAGCTGCTGATCGCCGACGACGAGCCGTCGGTCCGGTCGCTGGTCCACGTCACCCTGGAGGGTGACGAGCACACCATCCTCGAGGCCAGCGACGGGGTCGAGGCGCTCGAGGTGGCCCGCAGCGAGCACCCCAGCCTGGTCCTGCTCGACATCATGATGCCGAGGCTGGACGGGCTGGCGGTGTGCCGGGCGATCAAGTCCGACCCGGACACCAGCGGCACCGTGGTGGTCATGCTGACCGCGCAGGCCCAGGACCGCGACCGGGACCAGGGGCTGGCCGCAGGTGCCGACGACTACTTCACCAAGCCGTTCTCGCCGCTGGCCCTGCTCAACATGGTCGAGCGGGTGCGCGAGACCCGACCTGGCCCGGGCCACCGGTAGGCGCCGGCGGGGGGCGGAGCGGGAGGGACTTGCACTCCTCGCCGGCGTGGCCAGAATGGTCCGAGTGGGTCATGCGCCCCGGCGACCCATCGAGGAAGATGGCATGCCCGGTCCGTGTGGCGCCCGAGCGCCCGTCCAGCCGCAACGCGAATAGAGGTGGTCGTCCTTGCTGCTCGCCGGATACGCCCTGGTCCTGCTCGCCCTCGTGGTCCAGCTCGCCCTCGCCGAGCTCGTCGTCCGCCGGCCGAGGACCGGCCGCCGCGCCGTCCCGTACGCCGCGATCACCCTGGCCGCGGCGGGCTCGGCCGCCGGCAGCGTCCTGGAGCATGCCGCGGACGCCACCCCGGGGCTGCGCGGGCTGGTGGTCCTCTGCTTCGGAGTGGCGCTGGCCGGCGCGCTGGTGCTGGTGCGGGCGATCACCGGCCTGCTCGCGGCCGAGGAGCGCCGACGCCGCTGACCACCGCCGGGGGCGGGCGGATCGCGTCCCAGTCCACCAGGAGCCACGACTCGTCCGCGCTCAGGACCGTGCCGGCGACGTAGCCGCCCCCGAAGCGGCTCGGCAGGACCCGGGCGCCGGGGGCTAGCCGTTCGACGCGCACCACCTCGTCGACCAGGAACCCGACCGGGCCGAGCCGGGTGGCGACCACGACGATGCGCCCCACCGGGCCGATGTCCGGCAGCCCGAGGGCGAGCCTGAGGCTGACCACCGCGACCGGCCGCTCCCCGCCCCGGAGCGCGCCCAGGCTCGACGACGGCAGCCCGGGCACGAGGGGCTGGCCGGTGCCGACGTCGACCACCTCCCGGACGGTCTCCCGGCGGCACGCGTAGCCCCGCCCGGCCAGCCGGAACAGCAGCAGCTCGGCCGCTGGCCCGGGGGCCTCAGCCAAGCGCCCGCCCCAGGTGCGGGAGGCGGCCGGCGGTCGGGATCGGCATGGAGTCTCCTCGGGGGAAGCGGCCAGCAGGGCGTGGACCCGTGGTACTACCTCGGCAGCCCCTGTGGTCACCTACAGTGATCAGGTTGTGGCGACAAGTGGCGCGCTGGGGCTTGGACCGGTACCCTCCGGGCGCCCGGAGTCCTCGAGGGAAGGGAGGGCAGCATGGCCGAGGTCTTCGAGTCCAGCGACATCCCCGGAGTCTGGCTGGTCGAGCTCGAGCCGGTCGACGACGCGCGGGGTCGTTTCCTGGAGACCTACCGCTCCTCCTGGCTGCCCTTTGCCGCGCCGATGGTGCAGGGCAACCGCTCGGAGTCGGCACCCAAGGTGCTGCGCGGCCTGCACTACCACCGGCGCCAGGCCGACTTCTGGTTCGTGCAGTCCGGGCGGGTGACCACCGTGCTGCTCGACACCAGGATCGGCTCGCCCACCGAGGGCAAGCACATCACCGTCCAGCAGGGCGGCGGCAAGGACCTCGCCGTCTACATCCCGGAGGGCGTCGCCCACGGCTTCTACGCCCACGACCAGGTGGTCATGACCTACCTGGTGACCAACGAGTACGACGGCAGCGACGAGCTCGGCGTGGCCTGGGACGACCCCGACCTCGGCATCGCCTGGCCCGACCAGGAACCGACCCTGTCCGACCGGGACGGCAAGAACCCGCGCCTGGTCGACGTCCCGGCCGACCGACGGGTCCCGTACTCGGGCTGAGCAGCACGCCTCCCCTGAGGCACACAAGGCCCATCGCGTGAAGCGAAGGCCGCTCGCGTGAGGCCCGCAAGGCTCCGCTCGCGTGAAGCGCGCAAGGCCCATCGCGTGAAGCCCGCAAGGCTCCGCTCGCCTGAGGCCCGCCTGCCTGAGGCGCGCGAGGCCGGGCTCGGGCAGCAGAGCGGATAACCCGGCGGTCATGGGGCTACACGTTTGTGACCTCACGGCGCTACCGTGGGGACACGTTAGCTTGCTGCCTTCAGGAGCGCGCCATGCTGGAGCGTCCACGCCGCGTGCACAGCACGCGGCACCACAGCAACCAGGCGAAGTCGCCGCCGCCCGACCGGCCTCCCACACCGGCGCCACCGCAGCCGCCGCGGTGGCGGGCGTGGCTGCCGGCCCTGGGCCTGATGCTCACGCTCATCCTGCTCTTCCTGCCGTCACGGATGTCCCAGGGCCAGGTGCAGCAGCTGGACTACACGACGTTCAAGTCCAAGGTCGCCGCGGGCGAGGTCCAGTCGGTCGAGATCGGCTCGGACGGCCACATCGAGGGCAAGCTCAAGAACGGCACGCGCTTCCGCTCCGCCCTGCCCACCGCCCTGCGGGACGACGAGCTGACCAAGCTGCTCGACGAGAAGGGCGTCCAGGTCAAGGCGGTCGGGCCGTCGACCTCGTTCGGGTCGGTGCTGCTCAGCCTCCTGCCGCTGCTGCTGTTCGTGGCGTTCTTCATCTACCTGGGCCGCTCGACCAGGCGGCAGCTCGCCGGGCTGGGCGGCATCGGGCGTTCCCGCGGCAAGGTCTACGACATGGAGGAGAGGCCGAGCACGACCTTCGCCGACGTTGCCGGCTACGAGGGCGCCAAGCGGGAGGTCAGCGAGGTGGTCGACTTCCTGAAGAACCCCGACCGCTACCGCAGGGCCGGGGCGGTGGGGCCCAAGGGCGTGCTCCTGGTCGGCCCCCCGGGCACCGGCAAGACCCTGGTGGCCAGGGCGGTGGCCGGCGAGGCCGGCGTGCCGTTCATCTCGGTCACCGGGTCCAGCTTCGTGGAGATGTTCGTGGGCGTGGGCGCGGCCCGGGTCCGTGACCTGTTCGCCGAGGCCCGCAAGCGGGCCCCCTCGATCATCTTCATCGACGAGATCGACGCCATCGGCCAGCGCCGCGGCGGCCAGGTGGTCTCCAACGACGAACGCGACCAGACCCTGAACCAGATGCTGTCGGAGATGGACGGGTTCGACCCGGCCACCGGGGTGGTGCTGATCGGGGCGACCAACCGGCCCGAGGTGCTCGACCCCGCGCTGCTGCGCCCGGGCCGCTTCGACCGCCAGGTCGTGATCCCGCTGCCCACCCAGCGGGAACGCCGCGCGATCCTTGAGGTCCACGTCCGCGGCAAGCAGCTCGGGCCCGACGTCGACCTGGACGTGGTGGCCCGCAGCACGCCCGGGTTCTCCGGGGCCGACCTGGCCAACCTGGTGAACGAGGCGGCGATCTTCGCGGTGCGGGCCGGCCGCGACGTCATCAACGCGGTCGACTTCTCCGAGGCGCGTGACCGGATCCTGCTGGGCCGGCGCGACTCCTCCAACGCGCTGCTGCCCGACGAGCAGCGCGCGGTCGCGGTGCACGAGGCCGGCCACGCCATCGTCGCGGCCGTCTCCGAGCACGGCGACCCGGTCGCCAAGGTCACCATCCTGCCCGCCGGCCAGGCCCTGGGGGTGACCGAGCAGCTCCCCATCGACGAGCGTCACCTGTACACCGAGGGCTACCTGCGCGACTCGTTGGCGATCCGCATGGGGGGCCGGGCGGCCGAGCACATGGTCTTCGGGGAGGGCTCCACCGGCGCGGCCAACGACCTCGCGAGCGCGACCGACCTGGCCATCCGCATGGTGCGCGAGTTCGGCATGAGCCCGGCGCTGGGCCCGGTCGGGTTCGCCTCCGGCAGCCCGATGTACCTGGGCGGCGAGGAGGTCCGCAGCCGCCCCTACGCCGAGGCGACCCAGCGGGTGATCGACGAGGAGGTCGCCAAGTTCCTGCGCGAGGCCGACGGTCGGGCCGCCGCCATGCTGGTGGAGTACCGCGACGCCCTGGACCGGCTCACCGAGCTGCTGCTGGAGCGCGAGACCGTCGACGGCACCGACGTCGACGCCGTCCTCGGCCGCGTCCCCGGCCAGTCCCAACCAGTCGGCGCCACCGGCCACGCGGCCGCCGCCGCCGACCACCGGGAGCCCGGGCCGCCGGGCCGCTGAGCCGGCGGCGGCGCGACGATGACGGTCACCGGCCCGCTCCTTCCCGCCGACCCCCGGCGACTCGGGCCGTACGCCCTGCTCGTGCGGCTCGGCGGTGGCGGCATGGGCATCGTCTACCTCGCCGAGACACCCAGCGACCGGCTGGTCGCGATCAAGGTCATCCGGGCCGAGCTGGCCGACGACCCGGTGTTCCTGGCCCGCTTCCGCCAGGAGGTCCACGCCGCCTCCCGGGTGGCGGGCTTCTGCACGGCCCGGGTCCTGGACGCCGACCTGGAGGCCGAGCGCCCCTGGTTCGTCACCGAGTACGTGGACGGCCCCACCCTCCACCAGGCGGTCACGCGGGACGGCCCGCTTGCCGACGCCGGCCTGTCGACCTTCGCGATCGGCGTGGCCGAGGCCCTGGACGCGATCCACGAGGCCGGGGTCGTGCACCGCGACCTCAAGCCGAGCAACGTCCTGCTCGCCCGGTCGGCGCCGAAGGTGATCGACTTCGGCATCGCCCGCGCCCGGAACGCCGCCTCGCTCACCCAGACCGGCAAGCTCATCGGCACGGTCAACTGGCTGGCGCCCGAGCAGCTCCGCCACAACGCGTCGCCGCTGTCCGACGTGTTCGCCTGGGGCGGGCTGGTCGCGTTCGCGGCCACCGGTCGGACCCCGTTCGGCTCCGGGCCGCCCGAGGCGATCGTCCACCGCATCCTGCACGAGCCGCCCGACCTCGGCGGCCTCGCCGGCGACCTCCGAGGCGTGGTCGAGTCGGCCATGTGCAAGCAGCCGGACGAGCGGCCATCGGCCCGGGCACTGCTCGCCCGCCTGCTCGGCAACAGCACTCCGCGGGCCGACGCCGCCGTGGTCGCGACCCGGGTCGTCCAGCGCACCTGGATCGGGACCGGCCTGTGGGAGCGGGAGGAGCGCCGGCCGCCCAGGACGCACCCGCCTCCTGGCCCCGGGCCCCGGGTGGCGCCACCGCCCGGGGCGCACCCACCCCTGAGCCCCGGGCCCGGGCCGGCGCCACCGCCCGGGGCGCACCCGCCCGCGGGCCCCGGGCCCCGGCCGTCCCAGCCGCCACGCCAGCGCCCGCCTGTCCGGGCGGGACGGCCGGGCACGGCCGCGCACCCGCAGGGGCGGGCCGTGCAGGCCCAGCCCCAGGGGGACGGCGTGCTGCCTCTGCCCGCCCCCTCCTGGACCTCTCCGGCCCGGCGCGGTCCGGCCCCGCCCCCGGCGGGCGTCGGCGCGGGCGGCGCGCCAGCGTCAGGCCGGCCCCCGGCGGGCGTCGGCGACCGGGGACGGCGGGGCGTGCTGGCCGACGCGCTGCCCGGCGGCCTGTCCCGCGACGTCCTGCTCGTGCTCGCGTTCGCCGCCGCCCTGCTGGTGGCGCTCGCCGACACCCCCGTCACGACCCGGGGGACCCTGGTCGTGGTCACCACCCCGCTCGTGCTGGCGCTGGCCGGGGCGGCCCTGCTCGGCACCGGCCGGGCGGTCGCCGGGCTGGTCCTCGGCGTCGTCCTGTTCGACCTGCTCTCGGGCAACCCGGTGGCCCGGCCCCTGCACCTGGCCGCGTACGGGTTCGTCGTGCTGACGATGGCCGTGACCGGCCGCCTCGCGGCGCACGGCCGCCTCTGGCGCCCGGTCCGGGCCGTGGTCGGCCTCGCCGCCAGCTACGCCGTGCTCAAGGCGGGGCTCGTGGCCGGCTCGGTGCTCATCACCCACGAGCTCCCGACGGCCGTCCCGTTCCCGTGAGGTCCGGGCCGGACCGAGCCCGTCCCCCGGGCGAGCCCCTCCCGGACCGAGCCCTCCCCGGACCGGACGCGTCACGGCCGGCGCGCTCGCGCCGGCCGTGACGGCCTTGTTTGTCAGATGCGCCGCGTGCCCCGGCCGCGCAGCGTGGCCCGGTAGATCAGCAGCACGATCACCGCGCCCACGATCGAGCCGATCCAGCCGGCGGGCGAGATGTCCGCGTCACCCCGGAACAGCAGGTTGACCAGGAACCCGCCAACGAACGACCCGACGATGCCAAGCAGGATCGTCATCGGGACGCTCATCGGGTCGGGGCCTGGAACCAGCAACCGGGCCAGGAACCCGGCGACCGCGCCGATGATGATGAGGCCGATGATGAACCCGATCATGTGACCTTCCTTTCCGAAGGACGCTTCTGGCTCGTACTGGCCCGTGTGTATCCATTTGGACTCACACCGAACCACGTAGTTTCACTGAACTGCCGGATTCCTTCTCTTGGTGCGGGAGCAGCCCTGGCGGGCATCGGGGTGGACGGCCTCTTGGTGCGGGAGCAGCCCTGGCGGGCATCGGGGGGACGGCCTCTTGGTGCGGGAGCGGCTCTGGCGGGCATCGGGTGGACGGCGCCACCAGCCAGGAGGAGGAAGTGGGACTTCGCGCGGCAGCCGGCCCCTCGGGGTCTTGATCCTGAGACTGCACTTGCGAGCGACAAGACCTGGGCCGCATCCTTGGCTGGGTCGCGGCATCTTCACCGTGACGCCACCGCCATGTCATCCTGGGTGCGCTGCGACCGCCGTAGGATTCGGATCCGGTTCGAAGGAGGGAGAACTGGTATGCGAGTCTTGTCTGCCGCGCTCGCCGCCGGGTTGGCGGTGGCAGCGTTCACAGCGCCCGCTACGGCAGCCGACGACAAGCAGCCGACGCTGCTGGGCCGCGCGATCCTGTCGTCCGATGCCTACCAGCCGGGGCCGCCCTCGGGCGCGTTCATCACGGGAGACAACGGCGTCACGCCGCCGTTTCCGGGCCAGCCGATCCCCGGCTTCTCCGCGGTGCTCGACGCCGGGCACGGAGAGCTCTGGGCGATGCCCGACAACGGCTACGGCGCGAAGACGAACTCCGGTGACTTCCTGCTGCGCCTGTACAAGATCCGGCCGGACTTCAAGACGGCCGATGGCGGGACCGGAACGGTGGCGGTGCTCGGTTTCCTCCAGCTGCGCGACCCCGACGGGAAGGTCCCGTTCGCGCTCTCCCGGTCGGACCGGCTCCTGACCGGGGCGGACTTCGACCTCGAGTCGGCCCGACCGGCGAAGGACGGCAGCTTCTGGTTCGGGGAGGAGTTCGGCCCGTTCCTGCTCCACACCGACGCCTCCGGCAAGGTGCTCGAGGCGCCGGTGCCGCTGCCGGGCGTCCAGTCGCCGCAGAACCCGTTCCTCCCGGACCCGAACGCCTGGACGCTCCGCGCCAGCCGAGGGTTCGAGGGCATGGCGCTGAGCGTCGACGGCAAGACGCTGTACCCGATGCTGGAGGGTGCGCTCCGTAACGATCCCGACCCGCGGCGCCGGATCCTCAACGAGTTCACCATCCGCTCGGGCGCGTACACCGGCCGGACCTGGCAGTACCACGTCGACGCGGGCTTTCCCGACGCCGTGATCGGCGACTTCACGGCGCTCGACGAGCACCGGTTCGTCCTCATCGAGCGCGACGACGACCAGGGCGCCGGTGCGAGGCAGAAGAAGGTCTATCTCGTCGATCTGCGCCGTGTCGACGCCGACGGCTTCCTCGACAAGCGCCTCGTGCTCGACCTCCTGCGCATCCCGGACCCGAACGGGGTCTCGCTCCCGGCGCGGCCGGGCGAGTTCGGCGTCGGCGACCCGTTCTCGTTCCCGCTGCAGTCGGTCGAGAGCCTCGAGGTCCTCGGCGGCGAGCGGCTGCTCATCGCCAACGACAACAACTACCCGTTCAGCGACGGGCGCTGGACCGCCCGGGACCGGCCGGACGACACCGAGCTGGTCATCGTCCGCGCCCCCGCGCTGCGGTAGCAATGCATGCAACCCCCAGGGAGAGGAGGAACCCTTGCAAGGACGCAACCGCAGGGCGAGTCGATTCTCGATCGGCGCCGCCTTCGCCGCGGCCCTCATGGTGGCGGCGGTGGCGGGCTCTGGGCTGGCCGCCACCTCGGTGAAGGCCTACGTCGAGCCTGTCGGCGGCGAGTACGAGGTCAAGGCGCTCTTCAGCGTCGACGACAAGGTGCCGCTGCTCGGCGGCGCACCCGGGCAGCAGTACCGCATGGTCGGGATCCCGGACGGGCTCGGCGCCCATCCAAACGGTGACGGGACGAGCACGTTGTTCATGAATCACGAGCTGGGCTTCACCACGCTGTCGGAGCCCGTGGTCGGCGGGCCGAAGAACCGCGGCGCGATCGTGTCGCAGTGGATCCTCGACGAGGACGGGGACCCGGTCGCGGGCAAGCGGGCGTACGACTCGATCTACGACGAGAACACGCTGCTCGGGCCGGCGCCGGTCGTCGGCAACGAGGCGCAGATGCCCCGCCAGCTGGCACGGTACTGCTCCGGCTTCCTCGCCGGCCCAGCCAACGGCTTCGACCGGCCGATCTACCTGACCAACGAGGAGTCGACCAGCCCCGACACCTTCGACGGCAAGGGCGGCCTCTCCGTCGCGATCTTCGACAACGAGCTCCACACACTGCCGAAGCTCGGCCGCTACTCCAAGGAGAACACGCTCGTCCAGCCCGGCCAGGGCACGCAGGCGGTCATCTTCGCGACCGAGGACGGGCCGGCCACGCTCGACAACCAGCTCTACATGTACGTCGGCAAGAAGGACCGGTCGGCGAACGCCACCGTCCTCGCGCGAAACGGGCTCGACAACGGCAGGCTCTACGTCTTCCGCTCGCTCGATCCCGCGCGCAACAGCGAGCGGACGTTCACGAGCGGCTCGGTGACCGGCGAGTGGGTCGAGATCCCGAACGCCGAGGACCTCACCGACGTGCAGCTCGAAGCCGCGAGCGACGCCGTCGGCGCGATGACCTTCGTGCGCCCGGAGGACGGCGCCTTCAACCCCAACAACCCCAACGAGTTCTTCTTCGACACCACCGGCTCCTCCACCGGCACCGCCGAGGGGGTCAACGAGCTCGGACGGCTCTACTCGCTGCGGCTGCACCCGGGCAACCCGCTCAAGCCGGCGACGCTCACGACCGTCTACAACGCCGACACCGTCGTCGCGGCGGGCGGCGACATCGCGATCAGCCCCGACAACCTCGACGTGAGCCGCCAGTACCTCATGATCAACGAGGACGGCACGACAGAGAGCCGCGCCGTCATGGCGACCAAGGGCCGCGACGGCTCGATCTGGCGGTTCGACCTGGTCAAGGGCCCCGTGAGTGCGGTCGGTGTCGACGCCTCGACGAGGATCCGCGTCGCCCAGCTCGACCCGCCCGGCCGCGACGGCGTCCCGGTCGGCCCGGGGGTATGGGAGACGAGCGGCATCATCGACGCCTCCGCCATGTTCGGCGCCGACACCTGGCTCTCCGACGTCCAGGCCCATCCGCCCACGACCCCGCCCGGTGGCTCGACGGTGACGGTCGAGGACGGCCAGCTCTTCCTGATGCGTCCCTCCGGCTAGGGAACAAGCGCATCGCCGGCAGGTAGCGCATCGCCGGCAGGTCTCGGGCCCGCTTCGGCGGCCCGAGACCTGCCGGTCTTGCTCTGGCCAGATCGTCGTCGGGTCGGCCACGGCACCGTCGATCGGCCACGGCACCGTCGAGGTGAACGCCCGACAGGTCCGTCCCATGCGCCACCACGACCGACACCTCAAGGCCACCACGACCCCCCCCCTCAAGGCCACCACGACCGACACCTCAAGCAGGTACTCGACAACGACGCCGACCAGCTCGCCGCTTGCGCCGACGAACCAGTCCGGCACGAGACGGAACAGTCCGGCACGATTGGTGATGGGAGGAGGCGAGGACGACGTCGACACCACGGGGCCAACTCGAATTGGCAGGTGGCCGATTGGCAGGTGGCCGACCATCGGCGTCAGTCACAGACGATGCGCATCGAAGCGGTGCAGGCAGACATCACCCGCGAGCGGGTGGACGCCATCGTGAACGCGGCCAACTCGTCGCTCGCCGGCGGCGGCGGGGTCGACGGGGCCATCCACCGGGCGGCAGGGCCCGAGCTGAAGGCCGAGTGCCTGACCCTCGCGGGCTGCCCGACCGGGGACGCCAAGGCGACCGGGAGCTACCGGCTGCCGGCCCGCTGGGTCATCCACGCGGTGGGGCCGGTGTGGCGCGGCGGCGGGCAGGGCGAGCCCGAGCTGCTCGCCTCGTGCTACCGCCGCAGCCTCGAGCTGGCCGACGAGCTGGGCGCCCGCTCGGTCGCCTTCCCGGCCATCTCCACCGGCGTGTACGGCTACCCGCCCGAGCAGGCCGCCCGGGTCGCGGTCGACACCCTCCGAGGCGCCGCCACCCGGGTCGAGCTGGCCAGGCTGGTGGCCTTCGACGCCCGCACGCTCCGCCTCTACCAGGAGCTGCTGGACGCCTGAGGCGAACTTCTCGCTGAAGGCGAGCACGACCGGCGCGACGGCCGCCTCCGCCAGCGCGACGGCCGCCTCCGCGAGCTTCTGGCCGCGCACGAGGTCGCGGCGCCCTTGGTCACACACGACCGCCGGGTCGGCATGCCGTCGCCGCCCCGCAGCGGCTCTGTCAGGCGCCGGGAGGGGCGGCTGGACGGCGCCAGGCCGTCACGTGCTCCGGCACGGGCACGGACGGATCGAGCAGCGGATCGGGCTCTGGCTCACCCGGAACGAGCGCCAGGGGCAGCACGCCGGCCCACACCGGCAGCGCGTGGTCCTCCTCGTCGTCCTTTGGCGGGCCGGTACGGACCTTGGCCGACACCTCGGCCAGCGGCACCGCAAGCAACGCGGTCGCGGCCAGCTCCCGGCCGTCGCCACCGCGAACCGCGCGGCTGCGGCCCGGAACGATGTGGTCGACGAGGGCGCGCATGACCGCGTCCTTCTCCTCCGGGTCGGTGACCAGCCGAGTCCGGCCCAGCACCATGACCGAGCGGTACTGGAAGGAGTGGTGGAACGCCGACCGGGCCAGGACGATGCCGTCGAGGAGCGTGACGGTGATGCACACGTCGATGCCCGGCCGCAGCCCGAGCCGGCTGCCGGTCGAGCCGTGCAGGTACAGGGTCTCGCCGACGCGGGCGTACCCGGTCGGGAGGGCGTACGGCTGCCCGTCGACCACGAAGCCGACATGGCAGATGAAGCCCTCGTCCAGGATGCGGTGGACGGTCTCATGGTCGTAGACGCCCCGCTCGGGGAGCCGCCGCACCCTCGTCCTGGCCGTCGGTGCGTACATGCCCCTCACCTCAGTTTGTTATAGTACGGATCTATGAACGTGCTGGAACAATATCATGTACGCGGTCGCGGGTCAGCCGAGATCGCCGCAAGCATCGAGGCGGGCGTGCGGGAGGGCCGGCTCGGACCCGGGGCGCACCTGCCCACCGTCCGCGACCTGGCCGCCGGTCTCGGGGTGAGCCCGGCCACGGTCGCCGCGGCCTACGCCGCCCTGGGCCGCCGCGGGGTGGTGACGGCCAGGGGGCGGCGCGGCACCCAGGTCGCGGACCGCCCTCCCCTACCGGTCCGCCCCGCCCCGCCCCTGCCGGCCGGCGTGCACGACCTGGCCACCGGCAACCCCGACCCCGCCCTGCTCCCGGCGGTCGGCCCGGTGCTCCGCCGCCTCGACCCCGGCACCCGGCTGTACGACGAGCAGCCCGACCTGCCCGCCCTGGTGGAGACCGCGAGCGCCCAGCTCGCCGGCGACGGCGTGCCGGCCGGTCCGGTTGCCGTGGTGAGCGGGGCGATGGACGGGCTCGAGCGCGCGCTCGCCGCCCACCTGCGCCCCGGCGACCGGGTGGCGGTCGAGGACCCCGGCTACCCGCACGTGTTCGACCTGCTTGCCGCGCTGGGGCTGGTGGCCGAGCCGGTGCGCCTGGACCGCGGCGGCCCGCTGCCGGGCGAGCTCGACCGGGCGCTCGGCCGGCGGGCCGCCGCGGTCGTGCTCACCCCCAGGGCCCAGAACCCGACGGGCGCGGCGCTCGGCGCGGAACGGGCCGCCGAGCTGCGCCGGGTGCTCGAGGGCCATCCCGGGACGCTGGTGGTCGAGGACGACCACGCCGGCACGGTCGCGGGCGCGCCGTACCGCAGCCTGTGCCAGGGCCGGGCCCGCTGGGCGGTGGCCCGGTCGGTGGCCAAGGCGCTCGGGCCGGACCTGCGGGTGGCGGTGGTCACCGGCGACCCGGACACCGTCGGCCGGGTCCAGGGCCGCCAGCTCCTCGGCCCCGGCTGGGTCAGCCACGTCCTGCAGGGGATCGTGGCCGAGCTGTGGGCCGACCCGGGCACCGCGGGCGCCCTGGAACGGGCGGCCGCCGCCTACGCCGACCGGCGGGCCACGCTGGTCGGGGCGCTCGCCCGCCACGGCATCGCCGGCCACGGCGACTCCGGGCTGAACGTCTGGGTGCCGGTGCCGGAGGAGGCCGGTACGGTCGCGCTGCTGCTCGAGGCGGGCTGGGCGGTGGCCGCCGGCGCGCGCTACCGGCTCCGCTCCGGCCCGGCCGTGCGGGTCACCGTCTCGACCCTGCGCGACCCGGCCGAGGCCGACCGCCTGGCCGCCACCCTGGCCACCGCCCTGGAACCCCGTCGCCGCACCTGGTCGGCCTGACGGGTCCGCGCCACCCGAAGCGCGCGGCCAGCCCCCGGAAGCGCGAGGGCTTCAGGGCTCGCCGGCCAACAACGCTGGCCGTTCCAGCGCCGACACACCGAGGTGAGCGGCACTCGACCTGGCCAGGTTATTGGGTGGCGAGCCCTGACTGGGCAGCGAGCGCTCAGCGCTCGCGGAGCTTGGAGAGCAGGCGGAGCAGCTCGAGGTAGAGCCAGACCAGGGTCACCAGCAGGCCGAAGGCGGCGTACCACTCCATGTAGGCGGGAGCGCCGGCCCGGGCGCCCTTCTCGACGAAGTCGAAGTCGAGCACCAGGTTGAGCGCGGCCACCGCCACGATGACGAGGCTGATCAGGATGCCGAGGGGGCTGGCGTCGTTGAGGAACGGCACCCGCACGCCGAACAGGCCGAGCAGCAGGGAGACCATGTAGACCAGGAAGATGGCGCCGGTGGCGGCGATCACGCCGGCGCGGAAGCGCTGGGTCACCCGGACCAGCCCGGTCTTGTAGGCGAGCAGCATGACCCCGAGGACCCCGAAGGTGAGCGCGACCGCCTGGGTCGCCACGCCCGGGTAGCTCGCCTCGAACAGCATCGACACGGCGCCGAGCACGACGCCCTCGACGAGCGCATAGACCGGCGCGGTGACCGGCGCCCAGCGCGGCTTCACGATGGTGACGATGGCCACGACGAGCCCGACCAGGGCGGCCCCGAGCGCGAGTCCCCTGGCGCCGGCCGGGTCGGCGGACTCGAGCACCCAGGTCGCGCTCGCGGTGACCAGGGCGAGGACGAGCAGCAGGGCGGTCTTGTTGACCGTGCCCTGGACGGTCATGCGGCCCTCGCCGATGCCGACAGGGCCGGGCGGTGCGGTGAGCACCCGGTCGTTCAGGGCCGGGTTGCCCGACCGCAGGGGATTGCGGGTCGATCCAGGGACGCTCATGGCAGGTCTCCCAGACGGGTCGCTGTGGCGTGAAGCAGGCGCTGGGCTCCAACGCTACTCCCCTCCGGCGGCCTCAGTGGAATCGCGGAACGCCAGGGGCTGCTCGACGTTGACGGCGGAACGCCAGGGGCTGCTCGACGTTGACGGCGGAACGCCAGGGGTTGCTCGACGTCGAACGGCGGAACGTCAGGGGGCTGTTCTACGTTGAACGGTGCGACGTCGACCGACGGGAGCCCGACCTGGCCTACATGACGCAACCACCCCCGGAGGGCCTTGCCCTGCCCACGCTCCGGCGGACCGTCGGGCTGCTGCGGCCGTTCTGGCGGCGTGCGCTGGTCGCGTTCACGCTCGGCGTGGCGATGATGACGATCACCACCGTCATCCCCAGGATCATCAAGACGATCATCGACGACGGCCTGACCAGGCGGGTCCCTGGCGTCCTTGGCCGGGAGACCGCGCTGCTGGTGGTGCTCGGGCTGGTCCGCTGGGCCTGTGCCGGCGTGCGCCGCAACACCTCGGCCCGGATCGGCACCGACGTCGAGGTCGACCTGCGCGCGCGGCTCGCCAGGCACCTGCTCGCGCTGGAAGCCGGCTGGCACGACCGGGTCCAGACCGGGCAGCTGCTGTCCCGCTACACCTCCGACATCCGCTCGGTGCGCTACTTCCTGTCCTGGGGCCTCATGTTCAGCGTGCTGAACCTGCTGACGTTCTTCATCGCCGGCGCCCAGATGTGGACCCTCTCCCCCAGGCTGACGCTGGTCACCCTGGCGGTCGGGCCGCCGCTGGTCTACGGGGCGGTCCGCTACAACAGCCGCCTGCACCGGATCTACTGGCAGGTCCAGCAGGAGGTGGGCGAGCTCACCACGGTGGTGGAGGAGAACGCCGCCGGCGTGCGGGTGGTCAAGGCGTTCGGGCGCGAGGCCGAGCAGCAGGCGCGCCTGGAGGCCGAGGCCAGCTCGATCCTCTCCGAGAACCTGAAGGCGGCCCGCCTGCGCGCCTTCTACACCCCCCTGCTGGCCACCCTCCCCCAGCTCAGCCTGGCCGCGATCGTCTGGTACGGGGGCCGGCTGGCCGTCGAGGGCAGCATCACGCTCGGCACCCTGATCGCCTTCAACTCCTACCTGGTCCTGCTCGCCTGGCCGCTTCAGTCCCTGGGCATGCTGTTCGGCTTCGCGCAGCGGGCCGCAGCCAGCGCCGAGCGGGTGTTCGAGGTGCTCGACCAGCCGCCCGGCATCGCCGACCGGCCCGGCGCGGTCCCGCTGCCCGAACCGCTCCCCAAGCCCGGCCCCGGCGGGCCCCGGGGCGCCCGGGTCACCTTCGAGGGCGTGCGCTTCCGCTACGGCGACGTCGGGCGCCCGAGCCTGGTCGACGTCGACCTGGACGTGCCGGCGGGGGCGCGGGTGGCGGTGGTGGGCGGCACCGGCTCGGGCAAGTCGACCCTGGCCGCGCTGGTGCCCCGGCTGTACGAGCCGAGCGCGGGCCGGGTCCTCGTCGACGGCCACGACGTGGCCGGGCTCACGCTGGACTCGCTGCGGGCGGCGGTCGCCGTGGTCCACCAGGAGCCGGTGCTGTTCTCGGCCACCCTGCGGGAGAACGTCGCCTTCGGACGGTCCGGCGCGTCCGACGAGGAGGTGCTGGCCGCCCTGGACGCGGCCGCCGCCCTCGACGTGGTCGAGACGCTGCCCGACGGGCTCGACACGGTCGTCGGCGAGCAGGGCTACACGCTCTCCGGCGGCCAGCGGCAGCGGGTCGCGCTGGCCCGGGCGCTGCTGATGCTGCCGCGGGTGCTGATCCTGGACGACGCCCTCTCCTCGGTGGACGTCGCCACCGAGGCGCGCATCCTGGCCGGCCTGGACGACGCCCTGGGCACCGCCACCGTGCTGCTGGTGGCCAACCGGCGGGCGACCCTGCGGCTCGCGGACCGGATCGTCCTGCTCGACCGGGGCCGGGTGGCTGCGGTGGGCAGCCACGAGGATCTGGCCGAGCGGGAGCCCCGCTACCGCGCGGTGCTCGCCCACTCCGGCGCCGGCGTGGACCGGCTGGTCGCCGACGCCGAGGGCACGGCGACCGGGGGGCGGGCGGCCCATGTCTAGCTTGCGGCCGGGACGCGGCCGGGGCGGGGGGCCCGCCGGCGGACCCGGGCCCGGGCGGTCGGACCGGGCCGGCGAGGCGGCGCGCGAGCGGGAGCGGCCCAGGGGGTCCGGCCGCCAGGCCAGGGCGTGGCTGTGGCCCCTGGTCCGCCCCCAGCGCGGGCTGGTCGTGGTCGCCTCGCTGGCCGTGCTCACCCAGACCGCGGCCGGGCTCGCCATGCCGTACCTGGTCAAGGTGGCGATCGACCGGGGCGTGGTCCCGCGCCGGCTGGAGGTGATCGACCGGGTGGTGATCGCCTACGCGGCGCTCGCGCTGGTGCAGCTCCTGGCCGGCCGGGTGGAGACGCTGACGGTCGCGACCGTCGGCCAGCGGGTGCTGTTCGCGGTGCGCCGCCGCCTCTTCGGCCACCTGCAGCGCCTCTCGCTGGACTTCTACGAGCGCGAGCGCACCGGCCGGCTGGTGGCCCGGATGACCAGCGACGTGGAGGCGATGAGCGAGCTGGTCACCAACGGGCTCGTCAACCTGGTGACGAGCCTGGTCACCCTGGTGGGGATCAGCGTGGTCCTGGTCGTCCTCGACTGGCGGCTGGCCCTGGCCACCTTGGCCGTGGCGCCGCTCGGGGCCCTGGCCGCGACCTGGTTCCGGCGCCGGTCGGCGCCTGCCTACCGCCAGGTCCGGGAGACCGCCGCGGTGGTCACCGTGCACGCGCAGGAGGCGATGGCCGGGGTGCGGGCGATCCAGTCCTTCCGGCAGGAGCGGGCCACCCTGGACCGGCTCGCCGGGGCCAACGACGCCGAGCGCCGGGCCCACTGGTGGACGATCGCGCTCGCCTCGGTCTTCTTCCCGGGGATCGAGTTCGTGGGCACCGCCGCGACCGTGGTCGTCCTCGGCGTGGGCGGCGCGCAGGTGCTCGGCGGGAGCCTCGCGATCGGCACGCTGGCCGCGTTCCTGCTCTACCTGCGCAGCCTGTTCGACCCCGTGCAGCAGCTCTCGGAGCTGTACGACACGCTGCAGGCGGCCACCGCCGGCGCCGAGCGCATCGGGGCGGTGCTGGCCGAGGAGCCGACCGTCCGCGAGGCGGCCCACCCGGTCGCCCTGCCGGCGCCCAGGGGCGACGTCCGCCTCGAGGGCGTGCGCTTCTCCTACGCCGCACCCGCGCCGGAGGCGGTCGGCGGACCCGGCGCCCGAGCCCCCGCCGCCGGGCCGGAGCCGGACGGCGCGGGACCGGAGGCGGACAGCGCCCGGCCGGAGGCGGACGGCGCGGGACCGGAGGCGGACAGCGCCCGACCGGAGCCGGACGGCGCGGGACCGGAGGCGGACAGCGCGGGGCTGGAGGCGGACGGCGCCGGGCCGGCTGGGAACGGCGCCCGGCCGCGGGGCCCGGACGCGACCGGGGAGGTGCTGCACGGCATCGACCTGCACGTGCCCACGGGCACCACGCTGGCCCTGGTCGGGCCGACCGGCGCGGGCAAGTCGACCGTGGCCAAGCTGATCGCCCGGTTCTACGACCCGCAGGCCGGGCGGGTGACCCTGGACGGGGTCGACCTGCGCCAGCTCCGCCTGGCCGACCTGCGCACCGCCATGGGCTACGTCCCACAGGAGGGCTTCCTGTTCTCGGGCACGGTGGCCGACAACATCCGCTTCGGCCGTCCCGAGGCGACCCGCGCCGAGGTCGAGGCCGCCGCCCGGGCGGTCGGCGCCGAGTCGGTCATCGCCGACCTGCCCCACGGCTACGACACCCAGGTCGGCCAGCGCGGCGCGCTGCTGTCGGCCGGGGAGCGCCAGCTGCTCGGCTTCGCCCGCGCCTGGCTCGCCGACCCCGCCCTGCTCATCCTGGACGAGGCCACCTCGAACCTGGACGTGGTCACCGAGGCGCGGGTGCAGCAGGCCCTGCGCCGCCTGCGCCGGGGACGCACCACGATCGTGATCGCCCACCGGCTGTCCACCGCGATCGAGGCCGACCAGATCGCCGTGATCGAGCACGGCCGGGTAGTCGAGGCCGGCCCGCCCGCCCCGCTGCTGGACAGGGGCGGCCGCTTCGCCGACCTGTACGACCGTTGGCTGGCCGGGGCGGCCTGAGCCGGCACCGGACCCTCCCGCCTCCTCGCCGAGGTCGAAGCGGTCGCCGACCGGGTCGTGATCATCGACCGGGGCCACATCGTCCACGAGGGGACGACCGCCGAGCTGGACGGGGTGGACCAAGCCGTTGTGGTGCGCACTCCCGACAGCGCTCGGCTCGGCGAGCTCGCCAAGGCCGAGGGTTGGCGTGTGCGACGCGACGGGCGCGACCGTCTCGTGATCCACGGCGCATCCGCGACCGAGGTCGGCCGGGCCGCGGCCAGAGAAGCGATCGTGCTGTCCGAACTGTCGACCGAGCCATCCGCCAGGCAGCTCGAGGAGCTGTTCCTGGAGCTCACCGGCACGGAGGTGCGGCCATGAGCGACCTCGTCGCCGCGGAGCTCCTCAAGCTCCGGACCACCAGGACGACCTGGGCGCTGCTCGCGGCGACCGTGGCGGTCAGCGCGCTCGCCGTCGCCAGCGCGGTGGTCGTCGGTGCCGACGCAGCGACCCTCGACCTTGAGTCCGACCGTGGCGTGCGCGCCATCCTGAACGTCTCGGCGAGCGGCGCCATCTTCGTGCTCGCGCTCGACATCATCATCTCCGCCGGCGAGTACCGCCAAGGCACGGCAACCGACACGTTCCTCACCACCCCTCGCCGGTGGCGAGTCATCGCCGCCAAGCTGGGCGTCGCCACCGCCGCCGGGGTCGCCTTCGGCGCCCTGTCCGCCGGCGTCTCCATCGCCGTCGCCAACCTGACCTACCGGCTGGAGGGCTACACCTTCCCCCTCGACTCCGCCGACGCGTGGTCCACCCTCGGCGGTGCCGTGCTCTATGCCGCGCTCTTCGGTGCCCTCGGCGCCGCCACGGGCAGCCTGGTCCGCAACCAGGTCGTCGCCATCGTGGGTTGGCTGGCCTGGCTGTTCGTCGTCGAGCACATCGCCGTCGGATTCCTCCCCGCCCTGGGACGTTGGCTGCCCGCGGCCGCCGGGCAAGCGCTGGTGCGTGCCCCCAACGAGGGACTGCTCGCCCAACCGACGGCCGCGGCCGTCCTCGCCATCTACGGCGCGGCCGTCATGGGCATCGCCGTCGTCAGCGAACGGCACCGGGATGCCTAGGCCGCTCCCGGCGCACGTCGTGGCGTTCACGGGGGGCCACCATGAAGCGGTTCGCGACCACATCCTGGACGCCGCCCATCGCGTCATCGCCAGCCACGGGCTCGCCGCCGCCTCCACCAGAGCCATCGCCGCCGAAGCCGGCATCGGCGCCGGCACCCTCTACAACTACGTCGACAACCGGCTCCAGCTCCTCGCGCGATCCATCCTCCGGCGCGCGCACATCCTCTCCCAGCCCCTCGCGGACCTCCCGTCCCGCGCCGGCAACGAGACCGTCGCCGGCAACCTCCGAGACTTCGCCAGCCGCGTCGCGGCCATCCTCGACGAGCTGGTCCCGCTGTTCGCTGCCGCCTTCTCCGACACCGACCTGCTCGACGCGCTGCGACAGGAGATGAGCACCGGCGCCCATGCGGCTGGACGGTTCGCGGCCCACCCCGTGGAGCGCTACCTGCTCGCCGAGCGCGGACTCGGGCGCATCGCGCCCGACGCCGACTGCCACGCCGCAGCCTCCTTGGTCGTGAGCCTCTGCCACGACCGCGCCTTCCAGCACTACTTCCGCGGGGAGACCGGCGAGCCCGAGCCGCTCACCAGAGAGATCGACCTCATCGCGCGCGCCGTCACGGCGCCACCGCCGTCACGACCTGAAGCAGGGGAGAGTCATGTTCCGTAGGCACAAGCTCGCGGCGGCCGTCGGCGCGGTGGGCGCGGCCCTCGTCCTCGCGCATGTGGTACTCGGCCCGGCCGTCATGCCGGTGCGGGGAGCCTTCGTCGGCCTGATCCTGGTCGTCGTCGCCGCGCTCTACGCCGTCATCGCCGACCGACTCGGGTCCGCCTCCGACCGATCGTCAGGTCGACGGCGGTAGCGGGACTCGCCGGACCGCTTCCTGTTCTCGGGCACGGGCCGACAACATCCGCTTGGCGCCCAGAGGCAACCAGGCCGAGCAGGAGCCGGTTGCCGACAGCATCGCGTCATCGTTCGTGGAGATCCTGGTCGGTTTATCTGAGCTGGCGAAGCGCCGCGCGCAGTTGCTGACGGACAGTGCTTCGGCTCTGGGGGTTCTCAAGGAGCTCCTGCCGCGTAACGCCTCCGCCATCATCCTCTCGTAGCCACTTCACTGCTTCGATCGTGGCCTCCCGGATGTCCAGCCCGGCTTCGAGGCGCTCCTCGACCCACTCCTCGATGAGGTCAGCCTCCTCAAAGGCGGGACTTGAGACGTCCTGGTACGTCGCCGTGGGGACAACAGCGCGGCTGTTGTGGTGCACCCCACCGCTGCAGAAGCAGGTTGACCCGGTCTGGGATAGGCAGGCGACCCGCTTGTCGGGGCCTAGGTCGTCGGGCCCGACCAGGTAGGGCTCGTCGAAGAACGCGGCCTGATGCCGCTTGCCGGAGGTCACGGTCGGTTTTAGGTCGGGTAGCGGCATCTTGCTGATATGTCTGGTCCAGTCCTCGAAGGGGATGATCCTGTGTTGGCGGACTTCTGCGACCATCAGCCGCGGCTGAAGATCCACGCCGTTGGAGCGCAGAGCACAGGGGTGCTGCAAGAGCATGATGTTCTTGGTCCTGGCCTGTCCGAGGCCCTGCACCTGAACCTTCTCGAAGACATCGCCGGTGAAAGCGGCCGATGGCGCACGACCTCATCGCCTCGAGCTCGGTAGAGGCTGTCCCAGTCTGGCACGCCGGCCGCGCCGGGGTACTCGAGGTCGTGCGCCACGCCTAGCGCTCCTTGGGACGGATGGAGAGCTGCCCGTCACCGGCCCGGAAGACCTCGAAGTCAGAACGGTAGCGGTCCCTCCACTGTGGGTCCCAGGCCGTGAGGATCTGGTCGGAGTCGGTGTGGCCGCTGGCGTAGTCGAACACCAGGTCGGGTCGGCCTTCGGCCCACAGGTCGACTGGGGTCACCGGGACGCCGAGCAGCAACGGCATCTCAAACCAGGAGGCCACCTCTTGAATGCCGTAATGCTCTGACACGAGGTCGCAGGCGGCTAGCAGGCTGGCGACCTTGTGGCGATTCTCGCCAGTCGCGCCCTCGCCCCGGCGCCACTTCTGAATGGCAGGGACGCTGACGCCTACGAGCCGGGCAATGTCCCTCCAGGCGAAGCCAAGCTCGGCGAGCTCGTTGAGCAGGTCTTGTGCGCTGGAGCGGCCCCGCTGGCTCGTGCGGGCGTTCCATTCGGCGTAGTGACTTCGCTGGTGAAGCTCGTCGGTGACCTCGTGCAGGTCACGGGCCTGCTGGCGGATGTGACCGAGGTTCTCGGTGAGGACTTGGGCCACGGTGCGTGTCTGCGTTATCGGCGGCGGAGGCTGGATGTCGGTGGCCGCGGTGCCGGGCTCTAGCAGCTCCTGACTGCGATCAGTCGGCACGGCGCAGGACCTCCTTCCTCAATCGGTCAGTGATGAGGCGCTCGAACAGTCTGCGCACGGGGGCGTGCAGCTCGTCGCAGGTGGTGAGCAGCGTCTCGACGTCGAACTCAGGGATCCCCTCGGCCGGTGTCCAGAAGCTGTCGATGTCCAACAGGAAGAAGGGTCCGGGCGTAGGGGTAGAGCGCTTCAGGTCGCCAGCTGGGTCGACGGCGAAGCCATCCCGGGGGCCATAGCGCAGCACGACGGTCCGCTCATGACCGGGCGTAAAGACCGTGATGCCCTGCCATTGATCGGCGACCAAGCCGAGCTGTTCGCCGATGAGCGCGGGCCCGAGAAGTGTCGGATCGACCCAGGATGCCCAATCGTGCACCGGCTCACCCGAGACTCGGACCTCGTTGACATAGCGGAGGCCGACCCGCTCGACGCCGTCGACGCCACCGGCCTGTTGCCTGGCTTCGAGCACCTCGGCGGCAAGCGCCCGCAGCTGCGCCCAGCGGAGGTAGCGTGTCGTCTCGATAACAACCGCCTCGGCCCGTACCGAGACGGCAATCGTGTTGTCCCGGCTGAAGTACCTGGGGAACTCCTCAACACGCACCTCGGGTGGTGCGGCGGACGCGCCGGCGGCCTGTACCGCGGTGACCTGTGTGAACTGTCCGGTCCGCATGATGGGCACATGAGCGGCCAGCCGTCGCTTGATCCTGAGGCGCTGGGCATGGGTGAGCGGGTCCGCCGTCGGGTGGCGGACCTCCAGCGCCACCAGCACCAGCGGCGCGTTTGGATAAACTTCCCGTTCCTCCATCGACAACATGCTACTCGTTCGGGAACTAGAACGACAATCAGAAGTAGAACCTCCGCGTTTGGGAGCTGACCAGGGTCGGATGCAGTGTGGATCCGGCTGATCGGGCCACCTCTACGCCCGCTGGCTCGCCGGCGCGGCCTGAGGGCGGTCGGGGGGGCCCGCTACGCTGTACCCATCCTGACCCTTCCAAGGAGCGTGCCTCCGTGGCCGAGACCGTCGACCGCCTGTCCCGCCGCTACCTCGACATCTTGTTCGACGCCTCGCCGATCACGGCCACGTTCTACGGGGTGCACGTCTACGACGACCGCCTCGACGAGGTCACCGCCGAGCGGCTGGACGCGTTCACGCGCAGGCTCTCGGAGCTGCGCGCCGAGGTCACCGCGGTGGTCCCGGGCTCGCCCGAGGAGGCGGCCGACCGCGACGCGCTGGCCGCCCAGCTCGCCAACCACCTGCTCGTGGAAGAGGTGGAGCGGCCCTGGCGGCGCAACCCGTTCGAGGCGGCGACCGCCATCCCGAGCGCGATCCTGCTGCTCGTCGCGCGCGAGTTCGCGCCCCTGGACGAGCGGCTCGGCAACGTCGCCCTCCGGCTGGAGGCTGCGCCCCGGTTCCTGGCCCAGGCCAGGGAGCTGCTGGACGAGCCCTGCCCGCTGCTGTGGCGCCGCATGGCGGTGGAGGCGGCCCGGGGCGGGGCCGGCTTCCTGACCGGGACGCTGGGTCCCCTGGCCGCCGGCACCCGGCTCGCCGGCCGGGTCGAGGCGGCGGCCGGGAAGGCGGCCACCGCCCTGGAGGAGTTCGCCGGCTGGCTCGAGACCGAGCACGCGCGGCGCTTCGCCGACGACGCCCCGTTCGCCATCGGCGAGCAGGCCCTGGCCCGCAAGCTGCGCGAGGCGCACTGCTTCGACATCCCGCCGGCCGGGTTCGTCGCGGTCGGCGAGACGCAGCTCGCCGACGTCACCGACGCGCTCGCCGAGCAGGCGGGCCGGCTCGGGTCGCGCGACTGGGCGGCCAAGCTGGACGAGGTGAAGGGCCGCCACCCCTCCCAGGAGGAGCTGCTGCCCGCCTACCGCAAGGAGCTGGACCGGCTCGAGCAGTTCGTGTTCGAGCACGACCTGGCCGCCAACCCCGAGGCGGACGCGCTGGTCGAGGCCACGCCCGAGTTCCTGCGCGGGGTGCTGGGCTTCGCCGCGTACTTCGCGTCCGGGCCGTTCGACGCCTGGCAGCAGGGGTACTTCTGGGTCACGCCGCCGCCCGAGGAGGCCGGGCTCCGCGACCACAGCTGGGCGAGCATCCCGGCGATCGCCGCCCACGAGGGCTACCCAGGCCACCACCTGCAGATCACCAGCGTGAACCGGCTCGAGTCGCTGACCAGGCGCGCGGTCCGCTCCCCGGTCATGCAGGAGGGCTGGGGCCTGTACACCGAGCAGCTCATGGCCGACGTCGGCTACTACAGCGACGAGGCGCGCCTGGCCCAGCTCTCCATGCGCCTGTTCCGCGCCCTGCGGATCGTGCTCGACATGCAGCTCTCGGCCGGGGAGCTGTCCTACGAGGCGGCCGTGGAACGGGCCATGTCGGTCGGCCGGCTGGCCGAGCCGACCGCGCGCACTGAGGTTGCCCGCTACACGATGAGCCCGAGCCAGCCGTTCGGCTACCTGGTCGGCTGCCTCGAGCTGGAGCGCCTCCGGGCCGAGTCCCAGGCACGCCTGCAGGACGCGTTCCGGCTCCGCACCTTCCACGACCGGGTGCTCTCCTACGGCCACATGCCCCCGCCGCTCGTGGCCAGGGCCATCGCCGCCGCCGACGAGCACGAGCAGCGCCACGTCGGCGACTGACGCTCAGGCCGGCGGGCGGGCGGGACGGACCCGCAAGGCAGGGCACCGCCGTCGTCCAGCGCTCAGGCCCGCGAGGCTCAGGTGGGCGGGCCGGGGACGGGCGGGTCACCAGCGGCCGCGGTGGACGACCTCGTCGAGCGAGCGCCGCCGCCGGCGGCGGGGCGACCCGCCCGGGCGGTCGTCGGCGGCCGGGTACCCAAGCCCGACCACGCCGATCAGCCGGTGGCCTTCGGGGACACCGAGGTCGAGGAGCAGCTGCTCCTCGCCGTGGAAGACGCCGAACAGCCAGCCGCCGAGACCGGCGTCGACCGCCGCGAGCAGCACCAGCATGGCGGCCATGGCCGCGTCCAGATCCCAGTAGGGCACCGGCCAGCCCGCCTCGACGTCCATGCCGAGGCCGGCCTTGTCCGGCTCGGCGTAGCGGTCGAGGTAGGCCCGCTTGCCCGACAGGACGAGCACGAGCACCGGCGGGCCGGCCGACCGGTCCAGGCGCCGGTCGAACCTCGGGTCGGCGGTCGTGGTCCAGAAGCGCTCGAGCGCGCCTGGCTCGTCCAGCACCACGAGCTCGGTCCCCTGGGAGAACCCGGCCGAGGGCGCGTGCAGCGCGCCCTCCAGGACGCGGTCGAGCACCTCCGGCGGCAGCGGCCGCTGCTCGAAGCGGCGCACCATCCGGCGCCGGCGGACGGCGTCACCGAGCTCCAAACGGGCCCTCCCATCCGGCACGGGTCTGGTCGCGGTCACGCCCAGTGTCCGCCACTCCCACAGGTCCCGCACGCCCCGGGCGGTCGGCTCTCCCACTCCGGGCAGGCAGGCCCCACACCCGGGGCAGTCGGCCCCCACACCCCGGGCAGGCAGCCCCCACACCCCGGGCAGTCGGCCCCCACACCCCGGGCGGTCGGCTCTCACGGGATCCGAATGGAATTCTCAGGGGCCTCTCATGCGGCGCGGCTGAGATGGCTGCGTTCTCGGGCGCCGCGGCGTGGCGGCGCGGCAGGAGGTGGTGGGAACGTGACACGGATACGACGGAGCAGAGCCGCTCGGGCCACCGTGCTGCTGGCCACAGTCGCGCTGCTGGCGGGTGCCTGCGGCGGAGACGGAGGAGGCGGGGGCGGCAGCGGCGGGGGCGGCGCCGACGAGAGGCCCGTGCGGGGCGGCACCCTGCGGATCGTGAACGCCGCCGACGTCGACTACCTCGACACGGCCGCCGGCTACTACACGGTCACCGCGGCCCTGCAGCGGACCTACGCACGCGGGCTCTACTCGTTCGACATCACCAAGAAGGGCACCCCCGACGAGTTCACCCCCGTACCCGACCTGTCCGACGGCCCCGCCGACGTGTCGCCGGACAACAAGGTGTTCACGTTCAAGATCCGCAAGGGCGTGAAGTGGGCCCCGCCGGTCAACCGGGAGGTGACCGCCGAGGACTTCGTCACCGCGGTCGAGCGCCTGTACGACAAGGCGACCCCGTCGGGCGGCCAGAGCTACAGCAACCTGATCACCGGCGCCAAGGACTTCCGCGACGGCAAGGCCAAGACGATCTCGGGCCTCAAGGCCGCCGGCGACACCCTCACCATCACCCTGGACAAGCCGGCCCCGGACTTCCTGTCCGTGCTGTTCCAGCCGTTCTTCGCGCCGGTGCCCAAGGAGTACGCGTCCAGGTACAAGGTGGGCAGCGACTACTCCAAGCACGTGGTCGGATCGGGCCCGTACACCATCAAGAGCTACGTGCCCAACAAGTCGATCGAGCTGGTGCGCAACACCAACTGGGACCCGGCCACCGACCCGCTGCGCAAGGCGTGGGTCGAGTCGATCACCGTCCGCGAGGGCCTCGAGAGCGACGCGATCCAGCAGGTCATCGAGCGCGGCGACGCGGACCTCTCGCTCGACACCCAGCCGCCCAACTCCCAGCTGCAGCGGCTGGCCACCGACCCGGAGCTCAAGCAGCGGTTCGCCGACCCGATCAGCGGCTGCATCCGCTACCTGGCGCTCGGGACCAGCCCGAAGGCCGGGGCGATCTCCAACCTGAAGGTGCGCCAGGCCATCCAGTACGCCGTCGACAAGGTCGCCACCCAGCGGGCCAGGGGCGGCACGTTCGCCGGTGACCCGGCCTCCACGATCCTCACTCCGACCCTGCTCGGCTACAGCAGGTACGACCTCTACCCGACCCCGAACAACCAGGGCGACCCGGCCAAGGCCAAGCAGCTGCTGGCCGAGGCCGGCTACCCCAACGGGCTCACCCTCAGCTACGTGGGCGTGAACACCGGCGCGAGCAAGCAGGTCGACACCGTGGTGCAGGCGGCGCTGGCCCGGGTCGGGATCAAGCTGACCGTGCGCCAGCTCACCAACTCGGCCCATTACACCGACCAGCTCCAGATCCCCGCCAAGCGGCTCGAGCACCAGATCGGCAACGCCGGCTGGTGCCCGGACTTCGCGGGCGACGGGACGCGGTCGTTCATCGTCCCGAACTTCGACGGCCGCTCGATCCTGCCGTCGGGCAACCAGAACTACGGCGAGTACGACAACCCCGAGGTCAACTCGATGGTCGACCAGGCCCTGGCCGAGCCCGACAAGGCCAAGCGGGGCGTGCTCTGGACGGCCATCGACAAGCGGATCATGCAGGACGCGGTCTGGGTGCCCTACCTCTACGACAAGAGCCCGGCCTTCTGGTCGGTCAGGACCAGGAACTGGGCCTTCACGCCCTGGTTCGCCCAGCCTGACCTGACCGCCATCTGGCTCAACCCGAACAAGCCGTAGCCGGCACGGACGCCTGAAGCGGGCAGGGCACGAGGGGCCTCCGTCTGGCGGCCCCTCGTCCCTCCCGGGCGACCGCTGGCGCCCCGGTCACCCGCTCGCTGGCCCGCCAGCTCGGCGGCCAGGTGGACGCCCGGGCCGGTGAGCCGGTACAGGTGCCGCGGCGGCCGGCCGCGCGGCGGGTCGGTCTCCCAGGCGGTCTGGAGCAGGCCGGGGAGCCACCCTCCCGGCCACCTGGCGGTGTGGGCGTCAGCAGGTCAGCAGCTCGGTCTTCTCGACGAACCGGGCCTGGCGTGACGCTTCTCCGATGACCCATGGGCCGGTTCTTCCCGGCGCCCGACCCGGCGTCGTCCTCCTCGATGCCTCGACCGGGCATGGTCATGCGCGTCTGCCACCATGACAGGCAGCCGCTTCTGCGTCATCGACCCCAGCCACGGCTGAGCTCGCGACACCCTGCCGAGGTCATGCACCTGGTGCGCGGGGCTGCGAGAGGTTCAGGGCGAGCACGGCCGCGATCATCGCGACGGGGCGGGTCACGACAGGTGGCCTGGGTAGAGGAGGGCCAGCTCCCTGGGGTGGGCGGCGAGCAGGCGCAGCTCGTCGTCGGTGAGCGGGCGGCCGGTGGCCGCGTTGGTGAGCTGCACGAGCTTGAACACGAGGTCCTCGTCGACGCCGCCCACCTCGACGCCGAGGGCGTCCATCACGTGCCTGAACCCGGCCCGGCCGCCGTACTCGCCGGTCAGCACGACCCGGCCCTTGCGCTGGGCGTGGTCGTGCGGGAACGGCCCGAGCGTCTCGTCGTCGTACAGCTCGTAGTTGTGGCGGTCCTTGAGCGCGCCGTCGGCGTGGATGCCCGACTCGTGGGCGAACGCGTTGCGGCCCACGCCCGGCTGTCCGATCGGCAGCGGCTGGCCGAACGCGTAGCTCGCCCACAGGCCGAACCGCCGCGCCCAGCCGAGGTCGAGGCCGTCGCCGAGCTCCGCCTGGGGGGCCCGCTCGCCTGAAGCGCGCGAGGCCGGACCGTCGGAAGCGCGGGAGGCCCCTTCGCCTGGAGCGCCCGAGGCCAGGCCGCCGGAAGCGCGCGAGACCCCTTCGCCGGAAGCGTCCGAGGCCCGCGCCCCTGAAGCGTGGGAGGCCCCTTCGCCGGAAGCACGGGAGGCCAGGCCGAAGCCGTGCCGGAAGGCGAGGATGCAGGAGAGCAGGTCGGCGTTGCCGGCCCGCTCGCCGATGCCGTTGACGCAGGTGTTGACCCAGGCGTCCTGGCCGGCGTCGAGGTCGCCGAGCGCGCCGGAGACCGAGTTGGCCACGGCCATGCCGAGGTCGTTGTGGCAGTGCGTCTCGACCGGGATGCCGACGTCGGCGGCCAGGCGGGCGAAGCGCTCGCGGATGTGGGCGGGGGTCTCGCCGCCGATCGTGTCGCAGTAGCGGATGCGGTCGGCCCCGGCGTCCCTGGCCGCGTGGGCGAACTCGGCCAGGTAGCCGTCGTCGGTGCGGGAGCCGTCCTCGGCGTTCACGCCCAGGGTCTCGACCCCGGCCGCCTTGGCCGCCGCCACGGCCTTGACCATCTCGCGGATGACCGCGGCGCGGTCCAGGCGACCCTTGAACTTGTTGACGATCATCTGGTCGGAGGTGGAGATCGACAGGTTCATGTGCCTGAGGCCGAGCGGGGCGGCCGCCTCGACGTCCTCGGGCACGGCCCTGGCCCACCCGGACAGCCGCAGCCCGCCGAACGCGCCCGCCTCGGCCAGGGCGAGGTTCGCCCTGATGTAGGGCACCTCGTGGAACAGGGCCGGGAAGCCGAGCTCGGACTGGGTCACGCCGAGCTTGCCGAGGTAGAAGTTGACCATCGTCTTGCCGAACTTCGACAGGTTGACGCGCGCCGTCTGGACGCCGTCGCGGTTGGTGACGTCGAGGAAGTGGATACGCGGCATGGTGCAGCTCCAACGGTCCGGTCCAGCTGGTGTCGATGCTCCCAGCCGGGGTATGGTTCGTCAATATTGATCATGTAATCAATGTATTGGGTACCTCCAGGAGGTCCGATGGGCGAGGCTGTGCCCGCGACGCGCCAGCTGACCAGCGACGAGGCCGCAGCGCGGCTCGGGGTCAAGCCCGAGACGCTCTACGCCTACGTCAGCCGCGGGCTGCTGCGCAGCAGGCGGGAGGCGGGCGGGCGGACCAGCTCGTTCGATCCCGACGAGGTCGAGCGGCTCGCCCGCCGGGGGCGGCGGCGCGAGCCTCGCAGGGCGCCCGCCGTGGTGGTCGAGTCTGCGCTCACCGCGATCCAGGATGGGACGCTGTGGTACCGGGGCGCGGACGCCTTGGCGCTCGCCCGCTCGCGCAGCTTCGAGGAGGTCGCCTGCTGGTTGTGGACCGGCCGGTTCGAGGGGGCCGCCGCGGCGTCGGGCTGGCGGGCCGATCCCGGCGCGGTGGCCGCGGCCGCGGCCTGCCAGGCGGGACTGCCCCCGGGCACCCTGCCCCTCGACCGCCTCTGGGTCGTCGCGGCCGCCCTGGCCGCCGCCGACGAGCTCCGCTTCGAGCTGCACCCGGACGCCGTGGTCGCGACCGGCCAGGCGCTGCTGGCCGGCCTGGTCGACGCCCTTCCCCTGGCCGGCCCGGACGCCGGCGCGCGCTCGCCGGGCCCGGAGGGGGCGGACCCGCGGGGGCGCTTCGCCGCGCGGCTGTGGCGGCGGCTCTGCCCGTCGGACCCGGCCCCGGGGACGGTCGAGGTGCTCGACGCGGCGCTCGTGCTCCTGGCCGATCACGAACTGGCTGCCTCGACGCTCGCGGCCAGGGTGGCCGCGTCCGTGCGGGCCGACCCGTACGCGGTCGTGCTCGCGGGCCTCGGGGTCGTGAGCGGCGCCCAGCACGGCGGCGCGTCGCTCGCGGTCGAAGCGATGCTGGCCGGGATCCGGGAGCCGGCCGACGCGGCCAGGGTGGTCGGCGACCGGCTGCGGCGCGGCGAAGGGGTGCCCGGGCTCGGGCACCCTCTGTACCCCCACGGGGACCCTCGCGCGGCCCTGCTGCTCGAGCGGATCCGCGCGCTGGCCCCGGGATCCGGCTCGCCCGAAACGCGGGAGGCCCGGCCGCCTGAAACGCGGGAGGCCCCTTCACCTGAAGCACGCGAGGCCCGGTCGCCTGAAGGGCGCGAGGCCCCTTCACCTGAAGCACGCGAGGCCCGGTCGCCTGAAGCGCGCGAGGCCGGCCGGCTCGCCGTGGTGGAGGCCGTCCTCGTCGCGGTGGGCCGCCGCCGGCTGCCGCCGCCGAACGTCGACTACGCGCTGGCCTCGCTCGCCCACGTGACCGGGATGACCAGGGGCGCCGGCGAGGCGGTGTTCGCCGTCGCGCGGACGGCCGGCTGGCTGGCCCACGCGCTCGAGGAGTACGAGCGCGGCACCCCGATCCGGCCCCGGGCCGCCTACGTCGGCCCGCCACCTGCGGTCACCTCGCCGGAAACGCCCTAGGGCGCCGGTCAAGTAGTCCGGATGACCGCTTTGTGTCGCTGAGCTAATGCTCGTGACCTGCGCGTTCTTCTCGACCGGTGGAGCAGGAGCCCTGCACCGGTCACTGCTTGACCGGCCCTCTAGCGCCCGGTCAAGCAGTGGTCAGCTCACACACCGGCCCGCGCACCACCCACACGCCGGCCCAGGCCGCCGCCTACCAACCGGCCCAGGCCGCCGCCTACCAACTGGCCCAGGGTCAGGAGGTGATGCCGCGGCCCCCGGGACAGGGAGGCTCCTGCCACCTGCCCATCGCGCTCAGGGTCTCGGGGGCCGACGGAGCCGACAGAGCCGTCGGGGCCGACGCCGCCGGGGCGGCAGGCCCCTCGGGCGCCAGGGGCTCAGGCCGGTTGGCGAGCAGCCCCGGGGAGCGGCGGGCCGGCAGCGGGGTGGCCAGCTTGGCCTCGGCCTGGCGGAGCACCTCGACGATCTCGTCGCCGATGAGCTCCTCCCGGTCGATCAGGGCGTCCCTGAGCGCCTCGACAAGGGTGCGGTTCCGGTCCAGCTGGTCCTTGACCGACGCCTTGGCCTCGTGGAGGAGCCGGTCGACCTTGTCCTTGCCCTCGGGGTCGGACAGCACCCGGGCGACCATGTTGCGGTCGTTGAGCCCCTCCTCCATCGCCACGTAGGAGACGAGCGAGTCGGTCATGCCGAGAGCGCCCACCATCTGGGCGGCGATGCTGGTGGCGCCGACGAGGTCGCCGCCCGGACCGGTGGTCGACTCCCCGAACCACAGCTCCTCGGCGGCCATGCCGGCGCAGGAGATGCGCAGGAACGCCTGCAGCTCGGTCTTGGTGCGGGTCCAGCGCTCCTCGGTGTCGTTGTGGGCGAGCAGGCCGAGGGCGTCCTTGCGCTTGATGATCGAGAGGACCTCGAGCTTGCGGCCGACGCCCGACAGGTAGGCGGCGACCGCGTGGCCGGCCTCGTGGGTGGCGACCATCTCCTTCTCGAGCGGGGTGTAGGTGACAGGCTGCTTGAGCCCGATCTCCTCGGAGAGCTTGGCCTGGTTCACGTCGGGCCAGCGCATCGCGTCACGGCCCGACCGCAGCGCCCACACCAGGGCCTCGTCGAGCAGGTGCTCGATCATCACCGGGGTGTAGCCGAAGGTGATGTGGGCCAGCTCCTCGCGCCGGGCGGGGTCGTCCAGCTCTCCGTGGTGGGCCTTCTTGTCGAGGAAGTAGTCGATCAGCTCGCGGCGGCCGTCCTTGTTGGGCAGGTCGAAGTAGAGCTTGCGGTCGAACCGGCCCGGACGCAGCAGGGCCGGGTCGAGCGCTTCGGCACGGTTCGTGGCCGCGACCACGAGGATGTTGTTGTACTTGAGGGAGCGCTTGCGGAGCTGGTGGTCCAGCGGCAGGTAGCCGTTGACCCAGTCGATGACCTTGCCCCACAACCGCTCGCCGAGGGGCGGGGTGTCGAAGCTCTGGAGCTGGATCAGCAGCTCGTTCACGACCCCGCCGGTGCCCGAGGCGATGGACGGCTCGATCCGGCGGCCCTGGACCGGCCAGGCGGTGGCCGGGGAGATCCCCATGCCTTCCACGCCGCCCCGGGCTCCGCCGATGGCGTCGATCTCCTCGATAAACCCGATCGCGCCGCCTTCCTCGCGGGCGATCTTGCGCAGCGCCTTGAAATAGGAGCGGATCTTGCGCGCGGTCATGCCGTACCACATCGACTGGAAACTGGTGGCCGAGACGAACAGGAAGGGTACGCCGGCGTGCCTGGCCATTGCCTTGGCCATATGTGTCTTGCCGGTGCCCGGCCGCCCCTCGAACAGGATGCCACGGCGCGGGTTGCCGCCGAGCCGGTCCCGGAACGTCGCATAACCGAGGAACAGGTTGAGCGTCTTGACGATCTCGTCCCGGAGAGGGTCGAGGCCCTTGACGTCGTCCAGGGTGACCTGGATCTGCTCGGGCCGGTAGAGGAGGTGCGGCGAGCGGCCCTGGCCCGCCATGGGCAGCAGCATCACGAGCCCGACCAGCAGCACCAGCAGCACCAGCGGCAGCCAGAGGGTGACCTCGGGGCCGAGGTCGAGGCCGGACAGCGGGTTGAGCGGCTGGTGGGTCAGCACCCTGTACCAGGCGAAGGCGCAGGCCAGCCAGAGGACGACCGCGACCCGGACGAGCCGCCGCTGCCTGCGGCGCTCCCGCGCGTGGCCCACGTCGATGTCCGCGGCGCGCAGGACGGCGTCCCCACCGAGCATGCTGCTGACGGAGCGCGACGCGGGGACCAGCTTGTCGTGCCGGCCCGCCTGCGCGGAGAGCTGTCGTCTGCCCACGTCGCCTCCCGGGTCTCGGGTGGCCCGGACGGGAAACCCGAGGGTCGCGTTCCCTCGCTTCCCTCCCGAACTCTGGGAACAAGTAAGCCACGGTTCGTGGAACTCCGCCACTGTGTGTGAGCAGGTTCAAGCGCTTTGACGAAATTCCCTTAGCGCTGTGCTACGTAGAACTGTGTAACACAGTCTATGTGGCTATCACTAGCCCCGAATCCTGCCGGTTATCCGTGCCGGATCCTACGGCAGCCGCTTGACCGACAGGACCCGCAGGGGCCGGCCCTGCTGGCAGTAGCTGAGCTGCCCAGGGACGCGCACGCCCACGACCTCGACCCGGGCGCCGGGCACGAGCTTGTCGGCGTCCTTGCCACCCCCGACGAGCAGCCAGCGCCGCACCTCGTCGACCTGGAGCAACCGGCAGCCCGGCTCCACTCCCTCTCGGACCACCCCTCGGACGACGACCTTGATCTGGCCGCCAGGCTCGACGGGCCGAGAGGTGGAGGCGACCCGCGCGCCGGTGGTCGAGGGTGCGCCGGTGGTCGAGGGCACGCTGGTTGTCGTGGTCGCGGCGCTCGAGGTGGGCGACGCCTGCCCGCCCGACCCGGCTCCCCCGGCCTCCGGGTCGGCGCAGGCGGTGAGGAGCGCGGCAACCGCCAAGGCGAGCAGCGCGCTGCGGCATGAGTGCTGCTTCATGTTCGGTTGGACGCTCCAGTCCGGTCGTCGGTTCCTGCTGACGCCGAACCTACCCGACATGCGCGCCGATGACGGAGAATCGACGAGGGCCCACGCCTTCAGGCCGGGAAGAGAGACCCCATGGACTTCAGGCCGGGAGGAGGGACCCCACGCGGTTCAGGCCAGGAAGCGGGGGCCCCACGCACTTCAGGCCGGAAGGCCGCCGTCGCCGCCGAGGAGGAGCCATGCCACTGCTGGACGACGCCGCCATCGAGGAGGGGCTGCAGGCGCTCCCCGGTTGGGAGCGGCGCGGGAACGAGATCAGCAAGACCTTCGCGCACGCCGACTTCGCCGCGGCGATGGCGTTCGTGAACCGGGTCGCCGACGCGGCCGAGGAGGCCAACCACCACCCCGACATCGACATACGCTGGAACAAGGTGACCCTGGCCCTGTCCACCCACTCCCAGGGCGGCCTCACCGAGAACGACCTCCACCTCGCCCGGCGCGTCGAGTCGCTGTCCGCCGCTCCCTGAACCTCAGCTCGTTGGCAGGACCCGCGATCCTCCTCCGAGCGGCAGGCGGCTGGTCCGCGCCTTCGCACCCGAGGAGCCCCGCCCAATGCCCGTCGTGATCCTCGTCCGAGCGGCAGGCGGCTGGTCCGCGCGCCGCTCGGAGGTGACCGGGGAGTGCTACCCGGGGTCCGGCCCGCCCGGGACCACGCCGTTGCCCTCGGCCGGCGAAAGCCGGTCCCCGGCGGTGACGGCCCCGGCATGCTGCTCGGCTTCGGGGTCGGGGAGCTCGACGGTGAAGCGGGCGCCGCCGCCCGGGTTGTCGCCCACCTCGACCCGGCCGCCCATACCGGCCACCAGGCGCTTCACCAGGAACAGGCCGAGGCCGACCCCGCCGGCCCGGCGGGTCAGGCCGGCGTCGACCTGGGTGAAGGGCCCGAAGATGCGGTCGCGGTCGGCCGCGGCCACCCCGACCCCCTGGTCGGCCACGGCGATGCGGGTCCACCCCTCGGGCTGGGTCACGGTGACGGTCACCTCGGTGCCCGGCGGGGCGGCCGCGGCCGCGTTGTCCAGCAACGCCTCGAGCACCGCACGCAGGGCGGTGGGGTCGGCAGCCACCGGCCTCGGCGTCTCGGGCAGCACGAGGGCCAGCGGGAGCGCCGGCGCGGCCCCGCGCCAGGCCGTCACGCACTCGGCCAGCAGCTCGGCCACGGCGACCGGCCGGGTCACCAGCACGGGACTGCGGCCGGCGGCGTAGGCGCTCGCCGCCAGCAGCTGCTCGACCAGCGCGCCCAGGCGACGGGCCTTGGCGGCCAGGCGGGCCACCAGCTCCTGGCCGTCGGGGGTTCCGGCGACCTCGGGATGGGCCGCCAGCGTGTCCGCCATGCCGGCCACGACCGTCACCGGGGTGCGCAGCTCGTGACCGACCAGGGCGAGGAACTCGTCCTTGGCCCTGTCGACCGCGGTGAGGCGCGCGACCGCAGCGGCCAGCTCGGCGTTCTCGGCGTGGAGCGCCTCGGTGCGGGCCAGGGCCGCCTCGTAGAGCGCGCGCAGGTCATCCAGGGCCGGACCGGCCACCTCGGTGGAGAGCCGGGCCCCGCCCCGGCCCACCGCGGCCAGGGCCTCGAGGATGGCAGCCGGGCTGTCACCCTTGAGCACGTACCCGCGGGCCCCGGCGGCCACCATCTCCCGCACGTACGCCTCGTCCGCGTAGGCGGTGTGCGCCACCACCGCCACGGCCGGGAACTTGTGGGTGATCGCCCGGGTCGCCGCGACCCCGCCCCCGCCGGGCATCTTGCAGTCCATCACCACGACGTCGGGGGCGGTGGTGGCGACCAGCTCGAGCGCGGCCTCGCCGCTGTCGGCCTCGCCCACCACCTCCCAGCCGCCGACCTCCTCGAGCAGCGAGCGCAGCACCTCACGCATGGCGGGGTGGTCGTCGACGAGCAGGACCCGGCCAGGGCCGGCCCGCGCTGCACGCGCTGCCCCCACGTTCCCTCCCCCTCGAGGATGCCACCCGACAACCCTTCGTTCCCGCCGGCCGACGCCACCCGGCCTGTTCCGGTGGTATCGGCCCGCGAGCGGCGCGGGTGGAGGCCAGCCGGGGGGGACCCGGCCTCCACCAACCAGCAGCGATGCGCCTGTAGAATCTCGCTTTCCGGCGCCATCCTCAACCATTCGGCGCGTTCGTCCCGGGAGTTCGTCCAGATGAAGGACGTCGGCATCGTCGGTTTGCCCATGTCGGGTAAGACGACCCTGTTCAACGCCCTGACCCGGGCGGGCATCCCAGCGGGCGGGGCGGCCGGCAAGGCCTCCGTGGCCGCGGTCCCCGTGCCCGAGCCCAGGGTGGACGTGCTCGCCGACCTCGAACGCTCCCGCAAGCGGGTCTACGTACAGGTGCGCTTCGTGGACGTGGCCGGGCTGTCGGCCGGCCCCAAGGGCTCGGGGCTGTCGGCCCAGGGGCTCGGCGCCCTGCGCGAGGTCGACGCGCTCGCGATGGTCCTGCCCGGGTTCGAGGGCGGCGGCGACCCGGTGGCCGCCGCCGCCGACCTCGCGCTCGAGCTGGCCATGGCCGACCTCGGCAGCATCGCGAGCGGTGCCGACAAGGCGGCGAAGAAGGCCCGCGCCGGGGTCAGGGAAGGCGCGCCGGAGGCGGCCACCCTGGCCCGCGCGCGCGACCTGCTCGACGCCGGGACGGCGCTCCGTGACGCCCCCTGGGAGCCGGAGGAGCTGAAGGTCCTGCGCAACTTCTCTCCCCTGACCCTGAAGCCCGTGCTCGCGGTCGTGAACCTCGGCGAGGACCTGGCCGGTGAGGCGGCGGCCCAGGCGGCCAGGGTCGAGGAGGCCCTCGGGGTCCCCACGGTCGCCCTGCCCGCCGCGCTCGAAGCCGAGGCGGCCGAGCTGAGCGCCGACGAGGCGTCGGCGCTCCTGGCCGAGTACGGGGTCAAGCGCTCCGGCCTGCACCAGGTCGTCGGCGCGGCCTGGCGCCTGCTCGACCTCCAGACCTTCTTCACCACCGGCGAGGACGAGACCAGGGCCTGGGAGGTCCGCCGGGGCGCGACCGCGCCCGAGGCAGCCGGGCGGATCCACTCCGACCTCGAGCGCGGCTTCATCCGGGCCGAGGTGGTCACCTACGACGACGTCGTGGCGGCCGGCGGCTGGGACGCGGCCCGCTCCAAGGGCCTGCTCCGCGTCGAGGGCAAGTCGTATGTCGTGGCCGAGGGCGACTGCCTGCACGTCCGCTTCAGCGTCTGAGCGGCCGGGCCGGCTGTCGCCCGATGGCCGACACGCTGGCGGCCCATCGCAAGGGCCTGAGCGGCCGGCCGGCTGTCGCCCAAGGACCCGAGCCGCCGTCCCAGTCGCCACCCCAAGGGCCCGAGCGGCCGGCGGGCTGTCGCCCCAAGGGCCTGAGCGGCCGGGGGCCTCGCGCCGGGCCTCGCGCGCCTCAGGCGAGCGGGACCGCTCAGCCGCCGGAGACGGCCGCGACGACCCAGACCTCGTCACCGTCGGCGACGGGGGTGGCCAGCCCCGTCAGGTAGCGGATGCTCTCGCCGTTCACGAACACGTTGACGTGCGGCCGCAGCGCGCCCAGCTCGTCGAGCACCCGCTGGCGGACGCCCGGGTGGTCACGGCCCACGGCCTCCAGCAGGGCGGCGACGGTGCCCGGACCAGGCAGCGCCACCTCGACGCGCTTGCGACCGCCCGCGTAGGCGCTGAGCGCGGCCGGCAGGTGGAGGATGGCCACAGGTCAGCCCAGCACGGCGGCCTTGACGCAGAGCACCGGAGGCAGCCACTCCGCCACCAGCTGCCAGCGCTCCCCTGCGTCGGCCGAGGCGTACACCTGGCCGGTGCGGGTCCCGAAGTACAGCCCCGCCGGGCTCATGCCGTCGGTGGCGAACCCGTCCCGCAGCACGGTCAGGTAGGCGTCGTGCTGGGGCAGCCCCTCGCCGAGCGGCTCCCAGGACGCGCCCGCGTCCTTGGTCCGGTACACGCGGGCCCGGCCCTCGGGGGTGCAGCGGAAACCGTCGGACTCGAGCGGGATCGCGAACGCGGTGTCCGGGTCGGTCGGGTGGGCCACCATCGGGAACCCGAAGTCGCTGGGGACGCCGTTGGCGATGTCGGTCCAGCTCTCGGCGCCGTCGTCGCTGCGGTACAGGCCCCCGTGGCTCTGCATGTAGAGGGTGTCCGGCCTGCCGGCGGCCTGGGCGACCTTGTGGACGCACTGGCCGAACTCGGGATGGGGGTCGGGCAGGAAGCCGGCGCGCACCCCGTGGTTGCGGGCCTGCCAGGACGCGCCCCCGTCGTCGGTCCGGTAGACGCCCGCGGCCGAGACCGCGACCCAGATGCGGTCCGGGTCGTCCGGGTCGGGCAAGACCGTGTGGAGGCAGAGGCCGCCGCCCCCTGGCTGCCAGCGGGGCCGGTGGGGATGGTCCCAGAGCCCGCGGACCAGCTCGAAGGTCTCGCCGGCGTCGTCGGAGCGGAACAGCGCGGCCGGCTCGACCCCCGCGTACACGGTGTCGGGGCGCTGCTCGCCAGCCGGCTGGAGCTGCCAGACCCTGGCCAGGGCGGCGCCCGTGCCGTCCGGGAAGCGCACGTTGCCCTCGGCCGGGTCGCTCCAGGTGCGGCCCAGGTCGTCGGAGCAGCGCACCACCGAGCCCCAGTGGGAGCTCGCGGTCCCGGCCAGCACCCGGCTGCGGCCGGCACGGCCGTCGAAGGCGAGCGCGTAGATCTCCTCGCCCGGGAAGTACGGCCCGGTCGGCTCGAACCTCTGGCGGTCCGCACCGCCCCGGAACAGAAACGCCCCCTTGGTCGTACCAACCATCAGCAAGATGTGCATCTGCTACGACACCCCCCGTGGTCGAACGGATGTTCGAGCAAGCCTACCCCAAAGGGTGCTCGTTGAAAACAGCCCCATGCACCCGGCTCTCACAGTATCGAGGTGGGGACTTCAGTGAGAACTGCCAGATTCAAGAGTAGGTATTGGCTCAAGCGGAGGGTGCCGCCAACTGTCGCAGGCGCATGAGGTCGTGCACGTCGCCGGCTTCCGGCGCGCCGAGCTGGTCGAACACTGTGAGTGCCCGCCGCAGGCAGGAGGTCGCCTCACCGTGGTCGCCGAGGGCGTCCAGCGCCAGTCCCAGATGCCACAGGGCGTCAGCCTCCCCGTGGCGGTCGCGGGCCTCGCGCAGGAGCCCCACGCCCTGCCGCAGGAAGTCGACTGCCTCTGGGTGGCGACCCTGCGCACGCCGTGCCTCGCCGAGCCCGTCGAGGTTGAGCCCCTGCCCGCGCCGGTCGCCCAGCTCCTGGCAGATCATCAGGCTCCGGTAGTGGTGGTCGAACGCCTCGGCGGCACAGCTCCGGTCGCGCTGGACCTCGCCAAGGTTGCTCAGGGTGACCGCCTCGCCGCGCCGGTCGCCCAGCTCCCGGCAGATCGCCAGATCCCCCAGCAGGCAGGCAAGCGCTTCCTCGTAGCGGCCCTGCGACCGGTACAGATCACCGAGGTTGTTGAGCACCTGCCCCTCACCGCGCCGATCACCGCATGCACGGAACAGCCCCAGGCTGCGCTCGAAATGGACGGCGGCGTCCTGGTGACACCGCCGCGCGGTCAGCACCAGGCCGAGGCTGTTGAGGGTCTGCGCTTGGCCGTGAAGGTCGCCGGCCAGGCGGCGTAGCTCCAGGCTGCGTGCCAGGTGGCCAGCGGCCTCCTCCAGCCGGAAACGCCGCCATGCGATCGCCCCGAGGTCGCGCCGCGCCTGAGCCTCCCCGCGCCGGTCGTCACACCGCTGCGCCGCCTGGAGGGCGAGACGGTTGACCTGCTCCCACTCGTCCCAGGACCCGCGCAGGTCGAAGAAGCCGAAGAGGGCGGCCGCGAGCTGCCAGGCGATCTCGCCGTAGGGACCGGCGGCGGCGTGGCCCACCGCAGCGACCAGGTTGGCTCGCTCGGTCTCCAGCCAGTCCAGCGCCCCGGCCCGGTCGCGGAACTCCAACCGGGCGACGTGCGGCTCGTCCGCGGCGGGCGACTGGCCGGGTCGCAGCAGCCGGTCGGCCTGCTGCGTGGCGGCCAGGTAGCAGCGCAGGGCGCGGCCGAGCGCGGCCACGCGCTCCGGCTCGGGGTCGTGGCACGACGTGCGCTCGCGGGCGAACAGCCGCATCAGGTCGTGGAAGCGGTAGCGTCGCGGCGTGCCGCTTTCCAGCAGGCTCGCGTCGACCAGCCGCTCCAAGGCCACCTCGGTCGCCTGCGCCGGGTGGTCCAGCAACGCGGCGGCGACCGGCACGCCGACGTCAGCACCGTCCAGCAGGCCGAGCAGCCGGAACGCGCGGGCGCTGTCGACGCCGGCGACGTCATGATCGCAGAGCTCCCGGTAGGCCACCTGCAGGCTGGCTCGCACGGCAAGGCCGTCCAGCTCCAGCTCGTCCAGCCGAAGCCGCTCGTCGCGCAGCCGTCCCACCAGGGTGCCAACCGACCAGGCTGGCCGGGCGGCCAGGCGCGCCCCGGCGACCCGCAACGCCAACGGCAGGTGGCCGCACATCCGCACCACCTCGGCAGCGGCGAGGGGCTCGGCCGCGACCCGGCGGGACCCGGCCACCTGCGCCAGCAGCGCAACGGCCTCGTCAGCGGTGAGCAGGTCGAGATGCAGGTGGACCGCGCCGTCCAGCTCGGGCAGGTGCCGCCTGCTGGTGATCAGCGCCGCGCACGTCGAGCTGGCTGGCAGGAGGAGCCGGACCTGGGCGGCGGTGGCTGCGTTGTCCAGCACGGCCAGCACCCGCCGCTCGGCCAGCAGTGAACGCAGCAGTCCGGCCCGCTCCTCCGGGTCGGCTGGGAGGTGCCTGCCGGCGACGCCGAAAGCGCGCAGGAACCGGCCGAGCACTTCGTTGGGGTGCAGTGGCGCCTGGTCGGCCGCACCCTGCAGGTCGATGTAGAGCTGGCCGTCCGGGAAGCAGGGGGCGAGCCGGTGGGCGGCGCGAGTGGCCAGCGCCGACTTGCCCACGCCAGCCAGGCCGTTGACCGCGACGATCGCCATCGGCACTCCGGGCTCGGCCCGGCCGAGCAGACGCTCGAGCCACGCCAGCTCCTGCTCACGCCCGGTGAACCAGGCGGTGTCGGCGGGGAGCTGGCGCGGCCGCACAGTCGCTGGGGACACCACCGGCTCGGGTACCGGCCCGCCGACGTCGGCGGGCGTCGCAGCCTGTGCGACACCCGCCGGCAAGGGGGGCTCGGCCGAGCCGAGCGACGGGTCAGACAACAGGATCGCCCGTTGCAGTCGCTGCAAGGCTGAGCCGGGCTCCAGGCCCAGCTCGTCGGTAAGCACCTGGCGGAGCCGACGGTAGGACGCCAGCGCCTCAGCCGGCCGACCCGACCGGTACAGCGCCACCATCAGCTGGGCGTGCAGGCGCTCGCGCAACGGGTGGTCGGTCACCAGGGTGGCCAGCTCGCCGACCAGGTCGCGATGCCGCCCGAGACACAGGTCCGCATCGATCCGTGCCTCCAGCACCGTCAGGCGGCGCTCCTCCAGCCGCAGCGCCTCGCTGCACCGCAGCTGCTCCGAGGTGACGTTCGCGAGCGCCTCACCACGCCATAACGACAGCGCCGAACGCAGCAGCCCTGCCGCAGTCTGGTGGTCGCCGCCGGCCGTGGCCCCGGTCGCCGCGGCCACCAGCGACTCGAACCGATCCAGGTCGAGCTGTCCCTCCTCCACGCTCACCAGGTAGCCGGGGGGTCGGGTGAGCAGTATCTCCCCACCGGCAGGTCGCAGGGCGCGTCGCAGCCGGTAGACGTAGGTCTGCACGATCGCGGGCGCGGTCTCGGGAGACGCCTCCCCCCAGAGCGCCTCGATCAGCTGGCTGGCCGACACCACCCGGTTGGCGTGCTGCAGCAGCTTGGCCATGACCACCAGCTGCTTGGCTGGGCCAAGCTTGAGCGGCCTGCCTGCGTGCCACACCTCGACCGGGCCGAGGACACGAAACTCCATGGTCGCTCCCGGTTGACCCGAACCTCCATGGCCGCCATCCCGCAGCCGGCCGATCGGCGGTCCCGCCGATCGTCGCTCATCCCATGAGGCGACCGCAATGCAAAGCGTTGCGCGAGGTTCTGTAGTACGAGCGGGAGACCCGGGGCCGAGGTCCTACCGCCCGGGGGCGCGGCGCTGTTCCTCGGCGTCGCGGCGCAGGCCGCCGGGCAGGGCGAAGTGGACGTCCTCGGGCACGACCTCGACCTCGCGGACCTCGGTCGCGCCGCGCTCGCGCAGGGCGGCGACCAGCTCCTCGACCAGCCAGTCGGGGGCAGAGGCGCCCGAGGTGACCCCGACCGTGCCGACCCCGTCGAACCAGGCCGGGTCGACCGCGGCGGCCTCGGAGATCAGGTGGCTCGCGCAGCCGTGGTCGCGGGCCACCTCGACCAGGCGCTTGGAGTTGGAGGAGTTCTCGGCCCCGATCACCAGGATCAGCTCGCATTCGGCGGCCAGCGCCTTGACCGCGGTCTGCCGGTTCTGGGTCGCGTAGCAGATGTCGTCCGAGCGGGGCCCGGCCAGGACCGGGAAGCGCTTGCGGAGGGTGCCGACCACCCCGGCGGTCTCGTCCACCGACAGGGTCGTCTGGGTGAGGTAGGCGACCCGCTCCGGGTCGGGGACCTCGACCCGTCCGGCCTCGCCGGCGTCGCCGACCAGGTGCACGGCCCGGGGGGCCTGGCCCATGGTGCCCTCGACCTCCTCGTGGCCCTCGTGGCCGATGAGGACGATGTCGTAGCCCTTGGCCGCGAACTTGCGCGCCTCCTGGTGGACCTTTGTGACCAGGGGGCAGGTCGCGTCGACGACCCTGAGGCCTCTCGCCCTGGCCTCGGTGTGCACCTGGGGTGCGACCCCGTGGGCCGAGAACACCACGGTCGCGCCCGCGGGGACCTCGTCCAGCTCCTCCACGAACACGGCGCCCTCGCGCTCGAGCCTGCGCACGACGTGCAGGTTGTGCACGATCTGCTTGCGGACGTACACCGGCGGGCCGTAGGTGCGCAGGGCGACCTCGACGATCTCGATGGCACGGTCGACGCCGGCGCAGTAGCCGCGGGGCGCGGCCAGGAGCACCCGGGGCGGAGCCTCGAAGTCTGGGGTCGTGTTCGCCATGGCCTCCATTCTATCGATCTCCAATCGATCGCTATCGGTCCGCCTCGGCTAGCCTTGGCGGAGGCGCGATCGGCTCGCGCCGAGCCGAGTGGAGGGGAGGTGGCCTTGACCGGCCCGTCCGGTGACCCCGGCGGCCCGACGGGGGTGAGGTGCCTCGACCGCCGCGTGCTGACGGTGTGGACCGTGCAGGAGGCGATCGGGTCCGCCGTGCTCGTCGTCCTGGTGGTCGCGGCCGACGTGGGCGCCCGCGCCACCGGCCTCGACCTGCCCTGGCCGGTGGGCGTGGCCGCCGTCCCGTTCGCCGTCCTCGGCGGCCTGACCTCGTGGCGCGTCCCGCTCGCGCGCTACCGGAGCTGGCGCTACGAGACGGCCGAGAACGCGCTCGAGCTGCGGCACGGGATCGTCGAGCGGGTCCACTCGGCCATCCCCTACTACCGCGTCCAGTACATCGACATCGTCCAGGGCCCGGTCGAGCGGGCGGTGGGGCTGGCCACGCTGAAGGTCCACACGGCGGCCGCCTCCAGCGACTCGACCATCCCGGGGATCCCGGTCGGCGAGGCGGAGGCGCTGCGCCGGCAGATCCTGGCCCGGACCGGCGCGGGCGATGCGGTCTGAGCCGCGCGGGCCGGCACCCGGGCTGGTCGAGCCGGGGCGGCCCAGACGGCTCCACCCGCTCACCCCGGTGTTCCTCGCGGTCCGCCAGGGCCGGCGGCTCTGGCCGCTCGCGCTGTTGGCGCTGGCCCAGCGGCGGCTCTGGCTGATCGCCCTGGCTGCCCTGGTCGTGCTGGTCGCAACCGTGCTTCAGTGGCTGCGCCGGAGCTACGTCGTGGAGGCGGGCGCGCTCCGGGTGGAGCAGGGGGTGCTCGCCCGCCAGCTTCGGGTAGTCCCGTTCGACCGTATCCAACAGGTCGACCTGATCCGCAAGCCGCTCCACCGCCTGCTCGGCGTCGCCACCCTGCGGGTGGAGACGGCGGGCGGCGCCTCGGCCTCCGAGGTCGACCTCGACGTGATCGCGCTGGCCGAGGCCGAGAGCCTGCGTGCCGCCCTGCTGCGGGCGCGGGCCGCGACCGCCGGTGAGGCGCCAGGGACCGGGCCGCCCGGCGGTCCCGGGGACGGGGCGCACGGCGCTTGGTACGGGGCGCCCGGCGGCACCGAGGACCAGGCGCCCGGCGGCACCGAGGGCGGGGCGCCCGGCGGCACCGAGGGCGGGGCGCCCCGCGGCACCGGGGTGCCACTGCCCGGTACGGTCGGGCCGGCCGAGGTCGCCGGGCGGCCGCCCGAGCGGGACCTCGTCCGCCTCTCCCTCGGTGAGGTGGCTCTGGCCGGGGTCACCAGCGCCCGGGCGGCCGCCGTGCTCGCGGTCCTCTCTCCGGTGTTCCAGTTGTTCGACCAGGCCCCTGGGTGGGTACTCGACCGGGTGGACCCGGAGGCCCTGGCGCCGTCGAGCCCGCTGGTCGTCGCCGCGCTCGTGCCTCTGGCCGTGCTGGTCTGGCTCGGTCTGGCCGCGGCGTCGAGCGTCGTCACCCATGCCGGCTTCGTGCTGGCCCGCAGCGGCGACAACCTGGTCGTCCGGCGGGGGCTGCTGGAGCGCCGCGAGGCGGTGGTGCCGCTCGTCCGGATCCAGGTCGTCCGCATCGAGGAGTCACTGCTGCGGCGCGGCCTCGGCTTCGCCTCGGTCCGCATCCAGAGCGCGGGCGCGGCGGGCCGGGCCGACGACCGCGCGAGCCGGCTCGCGGTCCCGATCCTGCGCGCCGACCGGGTGAACCAGGTCCTCGGCGAGCTGCTGCCCGGCGCGGCGCCCGTCCCGCTCCTGCTCGCGCCGCCGCCCGCCGCCCGCCGGCGCGCGATCGCGCGCCGCGTGGTGCCGGCGCTGGTCGCGGCGGCGGCCGTGACGGTCGTGCTGCGGCCCTGGGGGCTGCTGGCGCTCGCCGCCGTCCCGCTCGCCGCGCTCGCGGGAGAGGCCGCCTACCGCAACCTGGGGCACGCCCGGCGGACTGGCTTCCTCACCGCGAGGCAGGGGGCGCTCCTGCGCACGACCACGGTGGTCCCCGTGGCCAAGGCGCAGAGCGCGCGCGTGCACGCCTCGCTCTTCCAGCGCCGGGCCGGGCTGGCCACCCTGTACGTCGACGTGGCCGGTGGCGGCACCATGCCGAAGGTCACCGACGAGTCCGGCGCGACCGCCGAGGCCCTGCTGGCCACCGTCGTGAGCCGCTGACCGACGGGTCTGGCGAAGCCGCATGCGACGAGCTCGGGCGGCGCGGGCGAACGATCTCGGACTGGTCACAATGCCACTGCATTAATCGGCGTCCAGAGGGAAAGCCGCAGGTCGGCACGGTTGCGGCGATCGCTACACTGGGGTTTTGCGCGCAGCAGCTCCCGTTCATGCGCGCAGCAGCTTCATGCGCGCAGCAGCTCCCGTTCAGCAGCAGCTCCTGTTCAAAGGATCACACCTTCAAAGGATCACACCGGTGCCCGCAGCTCGAGCAGACCTCCGCAACGTGGCCATCGTGGCGCACGTCGACCACGGCAAGACCACGTTGGTCGACGCCATGCTGCAGCAGTCAGGCGCCTACCGCGCCAACCAGGAGGTCGTCGACCGGGTGATGGACTCGCTCGACCTCGAGCGCGAGAAGGGCATCACCATCCTGGCCAAGCAGACCGCGGTGGACTTCCGGGGCGTCCGCGTCAACATCGTCGACACCCCCGGCCACGCCGACTTCGGCGGCGAGGTCGAGCGCACGCTGCGCATGGTCGACGCGGTCCTGCTGCTGGTCGACGCGAGCGAGGGCCCGCTCCCCCAGACCCGGTACGTGCTGCGCAAGGCGCTGGCGATGCGGCTGCCGGTGGTCGTCTGCGTCAACAAGGTCGACCGGGCCGACGCCCGCCCCGCCGAGGTGGTGCACGAGGTCGAGGAGCTCTTCCTCGACCTGGACGCCGACGAGGACCAGATCGGCTTCCCGATCCTGTACACCAACGCGCGCACCGGGCGGGCCGGGCTGCGCCCCGACGAGCTGGCCGGGGACCTCGGGCCGCTGTTCGAGGCGATCGTGGCGACGACCCCGGCGCCGACCTACGAGCCCGGCCACCCACTGCAGTTCCTGGTCACCAACCTGGACGCCGACCCCTACGTGGGCCGGCTGGCGGTCGGGCGGGTCTGGCAGGGCGAGCTGCGCCTCGGCGACCGGGTGGTGGTGGCCAAGGGCGACGGCACCCTGGTCCCGGCCAAGGTCACCAAGCTGCTCGGCGCGACCGGGCTGTCACGCTCGGAGGTGGAGGAGGCCGGGCCGGGCGACATCGTGGCCGTTGCCGGGCTCGGCGACGTCACCGTGGGCGAGACGGTCGCCGACCCCGACGACCCGCGGCCGCTGCCGCTGGTCACCATCGACGAACCCAGCCTCTCGATGCAGTTCGGGAGCAACACCTCGCCGTTCGCCGGCAACGAGGGCACCTACCTGACCAGCCGCCACCTCAAGGAGCGGCTCGACCGGGAGGCCCTCGGCAACGTCTCGATCCGGGTGCTGCCCACCGACTCCCCCGACACCTTCGAGCTCCAGGGCCGGGGTGAGCTGCAGCTCGCGGTGCTGGTCGAGCAGATGCGGCGCGAGGGCTACGAGCTGCAGGTGTCCAAGCCCGAGGTGATCACCAGGACCGTCGACGGCAGGGTCCACGAGCCCTACGAGGCGGTCACCCTCGACGTGCCCGAGGAGTTCGTAGGGGTGCTCACCCAGAGCCTTTCGCTCCGCAAGGGCCGCATGACGAACATGGTCAACCACGGCACCGGCTGGGTGCGACTGGAGTTCCGCGTGCCCGCCCGCGGCCTGGTCGGGTTCCGCTCGGCCCTGCTCACCGAGACCAAGGGCACCGCCATCCTCCACCACCTGTTCGACGGCTACGACGAGTGGGCCGGCGAGATCCACCACCGGCTCACCGGGGTCCTGGTCGCCGACCGGATCGGCGTCACCACCGGCTACGCGCTCGACCAGCTCCAGGAGCGCGGGGAGCTGTTCGTCGGCCCGGGCACCGAGGTCTACGAGGGCATGGTCGTGGGCGAGAACGCCCGCGCCGACGACATCGACGTGAACCCGACCCGCGAGAAGCAGAAGACGAACATGCGCACCCACGCCGCCGACGAGGCGATCCGGCTCGTGCCGCCGCGGCAGCTCTCGCTCGAGCAGGCGCTCGAGTTCATCGCCGTGGACGAGCTGGTCGAGGTCACGCCCAGGTCGACCCGGCTGCGCAAGCGGGTGCTGGACGCCGCCACCAGGGGCCGGGCGGCCAAGCGGGCCAGGAAGGGCTGACCCCCGGGATCCTGGACGCGTCGAGCCGGAGGGCTGGCGTCCCCGGGCGGCGCGGCCCCGCGCGAGCTCGAAGATGCTGGTTCGGTTGGCCTGGCACCGTTGACTCCGTTTCGTGGCTCCGCTATACCGTTGCGGACTTCGTCCACTGACCGACGTCCACCATGGCCCTGCCGACGGCGCTTCGGGTCGCCGCGACCTGCGATGCACGCCCGGGGAGGCGGTGGCTGGACACGGTCCCCACCCGTGACGGGCTCTGCTCCCTGCCCGCCTCACACCGGCTGCCACGCGGCCAGGAGCGTCCCGTGCACCACCAACCGACCAAGAAGGCCCTCGCCACTCTGGCGGTGGCGGTCGCCCTCGGCCTGGTGGCGCTCCAGGGGGCGAGCACGAGCGCTGCCGCGCAAGAGGCGACCACGACCGCGCCGCCGGCCACCGACCCGCCGGCCACGGCCCCGCCGACAACCAACGCTCCGCCCGCCGACCCACCCGCCACCGCACCGCCGACAACCAACCCTCCGGCCACCGACCCACCCGCCACGGCCCCGCCGGCCACGGAGCCACCGGCCACCGACCCACCCACGACCGCGCCGCCCACCACCGAGCCACCGGCCACGGCCCCGCCCACGACCGCCCCACCCACGACCGCGCCGCCCACTACGATCGCGAGCGGGATCACCGGGCCGGCCCTGCCCCCGAACGCCGCGACCAGCACGACGGGGTCCGCGGCGCTGCCTGCGGGACCCTCCGGGGGGTCCGGGTCCGCCACCGGCGGCTCGAGCGGCTCGGGGGGTGCCGGCTCCGGTGTGGACGGCCCCAGTGGCCGCAGCGGCATCTCGGCGGCCGAGCCGGTCGCCTTCATCCTCGGGCCGGCCAAGCCCGTGGTGGATCGCCTCCTAGGAACGGCCAAGCCGGTCGTGGAGCGGCTCTTCCCCAAGACGCTCGTGCGCCGGCTCGCGGGGAGCGCGCCGGTGGCGGCCACGGGCCAGGCGGCACGCCTGGTCGCCGGTGAGGTGGCCGAGCTCGAGCCGACCGCCGTCGCCGGGTACGTGTGGCTGGCCCTGGCGGCGCTCCTGACCACCCTGGCCGCCTGCACGTCCCTGTGGTGGGCGCCGCGCGGCTGGCCGACCGCGCGGGGCCTGGCCCTCACCGCCCACCAGAGGATCCCCCGGCGCGGCTGGCCCCCGCTCGGCGGGACGGACGGCCGCCACCTCCCCGGCCGTCACCTCTCCGGACGGGCCGGGCCGGACCCGTCCGGGGCGCGCCGGCCCAGGAGCATCGGGATCGACGTGGAGACGCTGCGGGCCACGCCACCGCTGCCCAGGCCGGTCTTCTCCATCAGGGACGACCCCCAGCAGAACACCTCCTGACCGGGCGCGCTCGCCTCAGCCCGCGGGAGGCCGGGCGCCGTTCCCGCGCGGCGTGCGGGCGCCGTTCCCGCGCGGCGTGCGGGCGCGGCGGGACCGGCGCCCGCGGAGGTCGCGCCAGACCGACCTGAGCAGCGCCAGGTCCGCACCGGGCATCCCGAGCCGGCGGACCAGCAGCTCGCCGTCGACCAGGTCGAGCGCGCCGTCGAGGTCACCGGCCCGGACCAGGTGGTCGACCGCCCGGACCAGGCCGGCCGGGACCTCCCGCGGGTCGGGGAACGGGAGGGCGTCGGCCTCCCCCGGTTCCAGCTCGAGGATGCCGCCGCCGTAGCTGCGGCCCATGACCTCGGAGAACGCGAACGTCGCGCTGTTGGCGAGCGCGGTGGCGAGCTGCGGCGCCGTGGCCTCGCCGACCAGGCGGACCCGATGCACGGTGTCGGTGCTGGTCGCGCCGGCGAGGTTGGCCACCACCCGAGGGCCCGAGTGGATCTGGCGCAGCATGAACGCGTCCGGCGTCCAGACCGAGGGCACCGACCACCAGCTCCGCCGGATGGAGCACTTGTAGCCGAGGTGGACGCCGGCCGCCTCGCCCTCGGCCACGTAGTCCCGCAGGGCGGGGTCGCTCGGGAGCGGATGGCCTTCGGGGACCACCAGCAGGCGGCAGCGGGCGTCCTCGGCGACCTGCCCCTCGAGGTCCGCCCGCTCGTACAGGGTGCCTCTGAGCTGTGCCGAGCGCCCGACGAGGGGGACGCACAGGTGCTCGAGCCGCCGCTCGCGGACCTGGCTCGGGGTCAGGCAGAAGAAGGAGTTCCGGCCCGAGACGACGCCGACGTCGACCAGGGCGACGTCGGCGAACACGCCCAGCCGTCCCTCCGCCCGGACCCGCCGCAGCGCGTCGACCCGCGGGGCGTCGAGGTAGTACTTGGTCCACTTCTCGCGGTCGTGGCGGAGCGCCGGTGCGAACGCCGAGTCCCGCGCCACGTCCCCCGAGGGTGGCAGCTCGGCCGCGTCGCCGTACTCGACCGTCCGCACCCGCGCGGGGCCCTGGCCCCGCTCGCCGAGCAGCAGGACGACCTCCTGGAGCACGCCGCCGAACACCAGGCGGCGGAAGCTCACGATGGTGACCTGGGCGAGCCGGTCGACCAGGTGCTCGCGGAGCTGCGCCGCGTAGCCGACCTGGAGCAGCTCGGCCGGGAGCACCAGCGCCACCCGGCCTCCGGGGCGGAGCGCCTCCACAGCGGCCACGGTGAAGGGCACCCACGCGTTGGTGAGCCGGGTCGGCCGCAGCCCGGCGCCTCGCATGAGGGCGAACGCGCGCGCCCTACTCTCCTCGGTCCAGCTCCCGAAGCGGATGTAGGGCGGGTTGCCGGCCACGGCGTCGAAGCTCCCCCGGCGGTCGTCGGTGAACCACGCGAAGAAGTCGGCGGCGACCACGGCGGCGCCGTGCCGCCGGGCCTTGGCGGCCTCGGCGTGGTCCAGCTCCACGCCAACGATGCCGGCGGCGGGCCGCCCGGCGACCCGGGCGTGGTCCACCAGCGCGGCCAGGACGGCGCCGTCGCCGCAGCTCGGCTCGAGGATGCGCGGGCCGGCCTCGCTCGCCCAGGCGGCCAGGAACCGGGCCACGGGGCCGGGGGTGTAGTAGCCCCCGCGCAGCTTCTCGGCCGACGGCACAGCAGGGGCCTCGAACCTGGTCGTGGACTCGGTCAAGCGCACCCCCATGACGGACCCCGGCTCCGGCTCCGGCTCCGGCTCCGGCTCCGGCTCCGGCTCCGGCTCCGGCTCCGGCTCCGGCTCCGGCTCCGGCAGCCAGGAGCATGCCAGGACCAGCCGGCGGGCGCACGGCGCAGGCCAGGCCTACTCGACCAGGCCCTCGACCAGTAGAGGAGCCGACGCGCATCTTGGGCGATGCCCGTGTCAGGCGCGGGGGACCTGGGAGAGCGCCTGCCTGGCGGGTGCTCCATCGCCGGTTGGCGGCGACGTCGGGGCGCGGCCGAACTGGGTGGTGTACAGCTCGGCGTAGAGGCCGCCCCTGGTCAGCAGCTCGAGATGGGTCCCCTGCTCAGCGATGCGGCCCTCGTCGATGACCAGGATGCGGTCGGCGTTGACGATCGTGGAGAGCCGGTGGGCGATGACCAGGCTGGTCCGGCCGGTGAGCGCCTCGGCCAGCGCCTGCTGGATGTGGACCTCGGACTCGGAGTCGAGGTGGGCGGTTGCCTCGTCGAGGATCACGATGGCGGGGTCGGCGAGCAGCAGCCGGGCGATGGCCAGGCGCTGCTTCTCCCCGCCCGACAGCCGGTAGCCGCGGTCGCCGACCATCGTGTCGTAGCCCTCGGGCAGGCTCTCGATCAGGTCGGCGATGCGGGCGGCCCGGCACGCCGCCCTGATCTCCTCCATGGTCGCGTCCGGGTCGGCGTAGCGGAGGTTGGCCAGGATCGTGTCGTGGAACAGGTGGGGGTCCTGGGCGACCAGGCCGATGGCGGCACGCAGGCTCTCGAGCTTGACGTCGCGCACGTCGACCCCGTCGACGCGGACCGCGCCGGCGTCCACGTCGTAGACTCGGGGGACGAGCATGGCGGTGGTCGTCTTGCCCGCCCCGGACGGCCCGACCAGCGCGACCAGCTCGCCCGGCCTCGCCATGAACGACACGTCGTGGAGGACCGGCTCCCCCGGGGCGGCCCCGACCGCGGCGGCCCCGCCGGTGAGGCTCGCGATCGAGGAGTCTTCCGCGCTGGGGTAGGCGAAGTCGACGTGGTGGAACTCGATCTCGCCTCGGACCGGGGCGTCGAGGTCGCGGGCGCCCGGCCGGTCGGCGATCGGGCTCTGGTGGTCGAGCACCTCGAACACCCGCTCGAACGACACGAACGCGGTCATCACCTCGACGCGCGCGTTGGTGAGGGAGGTGAGCGGCCCGTAGACCTGGGTGACGTAGGCGGCCAGGGCGACCACGTCGCCAGCCCTGAGGCGGCCGTCCAGCACGAGCCGGGACCCGAGCCAGTACACGGCGGCGGTGCCGACCGCGCCGACCAGGCCGAGCGCGACGAAGAAGGTCTGGCCGAACATGGCCGACCGCACCCCGATGTCGCGCACCCGGGCCGCCTTGCCCGAGAACTCGTCGAGCTCCCGCCGGCGCCGGCCGAACAGCATCACCAGCAGGGCGCCGGCCACGTTGAAGCGCTCGTTCATCGTCGAGTTCATCGACGCGTTGAGGTTCATCGACTCGCGCGTGATCGCCTGGAGACGCTTGCCGACCCGCCTGGCCGGGACGATGAACAGCGGCAGCACCACCAGCGCGATGAGCGTGATCCGCCAGTTCAGCACGAGCATGGCGGTCAGCGTGGCCACCAGCCCGATGACGTTGGAGGTGACCGACCCCAGGGTGCCGGTGAGGGCCCGCTGCGCGCCCACCACGTCGTTGTTCATGCGGCTCACGAGGGCGCCGGTCTGGGTGTGGGTGAAGAACGCGAGCGGCTGGCGCTGCACGTGGTCGAACAGGGCGGTGCGCAGGTCGTAGATGAGGCCCTCGCCGATCCGGGACGAGAACCAGCGCTGGGCCAGGGCGAGCCCGGCGTTGGCGACCGCCACCCCGACCGCGGCCAGGCCGATCAGGTCGACCAGCCGGAAGCTGCGGCGCGGGATCGCGTCGTTGATGAGCGTGCGCACCAGCAGCGGCGGCACCACCGCCACGAGCGCCGACAGCGCGATCGCGAGCAGGTACATGGCGATCTGCAGCCGGTAGGCGCGGGCGAACCCCCAGACGCGCCTGACCACCCCGCGCGCGAGCTTCGTGCCGGGCTCGATGTCGGCCAGGTGCCAGTAGCGCATCATCTCGGAGGTGCCAACCGCGCCCTGGCCTGGTTCATTCCGACAGGCGGCCCGGATCGGAGGGTGGCAGGCGCCGTCCGGGTTGGCGGGCGCCTTCGTCGCCGGGGGTCAGTCGGGTCGGGTCAGGGGGGCGTAGCGGAGGAGGAGGCGCTTGCGGCCCTGGCTGGGGAAGTCCACCTCGGCCATGGCCCGCTCGCCCTGACCGGAGACCGCCACCACCCGGCCCGCGCCCCACTGGCGGTGGACCACCGCGTCGCCGGGCACGAGACCCAGGTCGAGCGCGCCCCGCTGCTGGTCGGCGAGGTCCGCGGCGGGTGTGGCGGGCCGGCTCCACGAGGTCCCCGCGGGCGACGAGGGGCCCGCCTGGCCTCCGCCGGGGCCGAACGTGCGGCGGCCGGCGCCGAACGCCGGGCTCGCGTCCCCCCAGGCGGGTGTCGAGCCGGGGCGCCGCCGCTGCTCGACCGAGGCGACCGTGACCAGCTCGTCGGGCACCTCCTTGAGGAACCGGGAGGGCAGGTTGTAGCTGGTCGACCCGAACAGCGAACGGCTCCAGGCGTTGGTGAGGTACAGGCGCTCGCGCGCGCGGGTGATGCCGACGTAGGCCAGCCGCCGCTCCTCTTCCAGGTCGCGAGGCTCGCCGATCGAGCGGATGTGGGGGAAGACGTTCTCCTCGAGGCCGACGATGAACACCACCGGGTACTCGAGCCCCTTGGCCGTGTGCAGGGTCATCAGGGTCACCGCCTGGCTGCCCGACTCGACCTCGTCGGCGTCGCTCACCAGCGCGATCGACTCGAGGAACTGGGGCAGGCCGCCGTCCGGGTCGCGCTCGGCGTACTCCTGGGCTACCGAGCGGAGCTCGCGCACGTTCTCGACCCGGCCCTGGCCCTCGATGGTGTCGTCGGCCTCCAGCTCGCGCATCAGGCCCGACAGCGACCAGGCGTCCTCCACGAGCTGGCTCGGGGTGCGGCCGTCCTGCATCCCGGTGCGCAGCTCGTCCAGGACGGCGACGAAGTCGCCCACGGCGCGGGTCTGGCGCGCGCCCAGGCCGGGGACCTCCCCGGCCCGCCGCAGCGCCTCGGCGAGGGCGATGCCCTCCTGCTCGGCGAAGCGGTCGATGGCACGCTCGCTGGTCTCGCCGATCCCCCGCCGGGGCACGTTGAGCACGCGGCGCAGGCTCACCGTGTCGAGCGGGTTGACGGTCGCCTTGAGGTAGGCGAGCAGGTCCTTGACCTCGCGCCGGTCGTAGAACTTCACCCCGCCGACGACCTTGTAGGGCAGGCCGGCCTTGACGAACACCTCTTCCAGGACCCGGGACTGGGCGTTGGTCCGGTAGAACACGACCACCTGCCCGTAGCTGCCCCCCTGGTCGTGGATGCGCTCGACCTCGGCGACGACCCAGGCCGCCTCGTCGTGCTCGTTCTCGGCCTGGTAGCGGACGATCGGGTGCCCCTGGCCGAGCAGGGTCCACAGCTGCTTGGGCTTGCGCTCCAGGTTGTTGGTGATGACCGCGTTGGCCGCCGAGAGGATCGTCTGGGTGGAGCGGTAGTTCTGCTCGAGCAGGATGACCTTGGCCTCGGGGTAGTCGGCCTCGAAGTCGAGGATGTTGCGGATGGTGGCGCCCCGGAACGCGTAGATGCTCTGGTCGCTGTCGCCCACCACCGCCAGGTTGCGGCTCTCGGCGGTGAGCAGCTTGAGCAGCTCGTACTGGGCGACGTTGGTGTCCTGGAACTCGTCGACCAGCACGTAGCGGAACCTCGCCTGGTACTCGGCGAGCACGTCGGGGTGGTCGGTGAACAGCCGCACGGTCTGCATGATGAGGTCGTCGAAGTCGAGCGCGTTCGACTCCTCGAGCCGCCGCTGGTAGAGCCGGTACGCCTCGGCCACCTTCTTGTCGAACCAGGTCATCGCGACGTCGGCGTAGCCGGTGGGGTCGCGCAGCTCGTCCTTTGCCGCGCTGACGGCGTGGCGGAGGGCCCTGGGGGCCAGGCGCTTGGGGTCGAAGTCGAGCTGCCGGCAGACCGCCGTCATCAGGCGCTCGGCGTCGGCCTCGTCGTAGATCGTGAACGTGGAGGTGTAGCCGAGCCGGGAGCCGCTGCGGCGCAGGATGCGCGCGCAGGCCGAGTGGAAGGTCGACACCCACATCGCCTTGACCACCGGCCCGACCAGGTGGCGCAGGCGCTCCTGCATCTCCCTGGCCGCCTTGTTGGTGAACGTGATCGCCAGCACGTTGGCCGGGTGGACCCCGCGGTCCTTGACGAGGTGGGCGACCCGGTGGGTGAGCACGCGGGTCTTGCCCGACCCGGCCCCGGCCACGATCAGGGTGGGGCCCTCGGTCGAGAGCACGGCTTGGCGCTGGGCGTCGTTCAGGCCGTCGAGGAGGTCGGCCGAGGCCTGCGAGCCCGGGAACGGGAGCGTGTCCATCGCCCCGAGTATATGGGCACCATGCCACCGCGGCGGATCCGGGACGGGGGCAGGGCCGCCCTGAACGGATGAAATCGGGGATCCTCGACTCAGCAGTTCAGGGGCCTTGCGCTGTTCGGGCGTCAGCCTGCTCATACCTGGTAAACCGCGCAATCCAGGCGCCGGCAGGCCAGCCTGCCCGGCAAACCCGACCGAGACCAGCGCGGCCGAGCGCCAGGCGCGCCATTTATCACAATTATCTGTTGCAAGCCTAGGGAATGTTCCGTAGGTTTCCCGCTGCTCGATCGCTCTAGGGAGAACGTACCTCTTGGGTGGAAAAGCGGGAATGCGCGATCTTCGAGCGCGGGCCGCGCCATTGCTTCCCTCGCCAAGTTCTGTCCCAGGACCGCTCCCCGACGACGGCCGGGCGACACCGACGACGGCTAGGCGAGGGAAGGATCAGCCATAATGACCAGACGAGGAGTGCGCCGCGTTCTGCCGGCGCTCATGTTGGTTGCAACCGGGCTCGTGTTCGGCCTGCCCCAGGCGGTGACGGGCGCCCCGGCCGAGTCCAGGGAATCTGCGCCAGTGGCCACGCCGGTGGCTGCGCCGGTGGCCACGCCGCAGGTCCACGGGTCGGCGGCGAGGATCGCCACGCCTTCTGGGAACTTCCGACCCGCTGCGCCGCTCCCGGCGGGGCCGCGATCCACCGAGACCAGGGAGCAGCTGGCGGCGTCCCAGGCGGTCAAGCCGCCGCAGCGCCCGGTGGTCGGCGGTCGAGCGACGCCCCTGGCGCCGCCCGCCCCCCAACTCTCCTTCGAGGGGTTGAACGCAGGCGTCTGCTGCGGCCGCCCGCCCGACACCCACGGCGCCGTCGGCCTGAGCTACTTCGTCGAGGTCACGAACCTCAAGGGCGTCGGCGTCTTCCGCAAGTCGGACGGCGTGCTCGTGAAGAACGTGACGCTCAACAGCTTCTTCGGCTACCCGACCACGACGATCTTCGACCCGCGGGTCGTCTACGACAGGCGGTGGAACCGGTGGGTCGTCTTCGCCGTGGCCTTCCAGGAGAGCTCGACCATCCAGAACGTCTTCCTCGGGGTGTCGGTGACCTCCGACCCCACCGGCGCGTTCATCCTCTACAAGTTCGACGTGCCGGAGCCGTCGGGTGACTTCTTCGACTACCCGCAGCTGGGGATGGACCAGGACGCCCTGATCGTCACGGCCAACATCTTCAGCGGCAACACCTACGTCCGCTCGCGGGTGTTCGGCATCCCGAAGGCGGCCGTCTACAGCGGGTGGAGCTTCTCGGCGCCGTACGTCAACGTGGGCACGCCGGGAACGGTGGCGCCGCCCATCGTGGAGGACAACAACTCGAACGCCTACCTCCTCGCGGCAAGCGTCACCGACGCGACCCACCTGAAGCTGTTCCGGGCCACCGGCCTCGGCCGGAGCGGGGCGACGGTCGCGCTCCAGGCCAGCGTGCCGGTGCCGGCGTTCGCCGTCCCGCCGGATGCCCGCCAGCCGGGCACGACGGGCCGGCTCGACACCTTGAACGCCCGCTTCCAGAACGTCAGCACCCAGATCGGCGACCAGCTCCTGAACGTCCACACCATCAACACCGGCGGCTTCCCGACGCCGAAGTGGTACCAGGTCGACACCGAGGGAGCCGGGGCGAACACCGTCCCAGCCGGCAGGTCCGGCTTCGTCCTGGAGTCCGCCGACTCAGACGACTTCAACCCGTCGCTGGTCGGGTCGCCGGTGGGCGGCACCGCGTCGAACCCGATCGGGCGCATGTTCTTCACCTGGACGGCCACTGACGCTGTCGGCTCGGGCCTCCACCAGGCCACGGTGAAGGGCAGCGGCCGGCTGGCGACCGACCCGGTGAACGTCACCGGCGGCTCGACCCTCACCACGGCTCCCACCTTCTACAACCCCTCCTCCGACACCGTCGAGCGCTGGGGCGACTACTCCGCGGTCTCGATCGATCCCGTCGCCGCGGGCACGTGCGGCGTCGGGCAGCGGGCCTGGATCGTCAACGAGCGCCACACCAGCATGACCGTGTGGGGATCGCGGTTCGGACGCCTCGGCTTCTGCTAGCGAGACGGGCGGCAACCGGCGGGCGTCTTGCCCAGCCGATATGCGGGCTCTTGCCCAGCCGATGCAAGGAGGGGTGGCGGCGCCGCCACCCCTCCTTCGCATGGTGCCGCCCGTGCGCATGGTGCCGCCCGTGTCAACCACATGGTGCGCCCGTGTCAACGTTTCGACGGCGTCACGCGTTGATCGAAGTGAGGAAGGGGAGCCGGTGACCGACTTCGAGGAGCAGTTCCCTGATCTTTACCGTGTCGCCTACCGCGTGGCGTTCCGGATCGTCGGGCAGCGGGAGGAGGCAGAAGACGTGGCCCAGGAGGCGCTGGCGCGCGCCCTGGCCCGCTGGCCGAAGGTGCACGGCCACGCAGCGGCGTGGGTGGCGCGGGTCAGCGGCAACCTCGCGATCGGAGCATGGCGCCGCATCGCGAGGAAGACGCCGCCGATGCCACAGCCGCCACCCAGCACCGAGGCGCTCGTGATCGACCGGGCCGACCTGGTACGAGCGCTCCGGTCGATCTCGCGCCGCCAACGGGAGGTCGTCGTGCTCCGGTACCTCGCCGACCTGCCCGAGGACGCCGTGGCCGACGCCATCGGCTCCTCGGTCGGCACCGTCAAACAGCACGCCTCAAGAGGCCTGGCCGCACTGCGGACCCCGCTCGCCGACCGCTGAGGAGGACCACATGCTCGAGCACCTGGACGACCCCCATCCCCCGAACCCGGACGGCGTTGCGCTCGAGGCGGTCCGCGCCCGAGCGTACCGGCACCAGCGCCGCCAGCAGTACCTGCTCGCCGGCGCCGTCGTCGCCGTGGCCGCTGCACTGCTCGTCCCGACGGTGGTGCTCGCCTCCCCGGGCCGCAACCGCCAGACGACCCCGCCCGAGGACACGGTCTCGGCCCCGCCCGCCAGCACGGGTGGCGGCAGGGGTGAGACGTCGGCGACGCAGGCTCCGCCCAGCGCGGGCACCACCGTCCGTGTCACGCCGACGACCCAGGACGAGACGACGACGCCGGGTGAGTCCGGGGTCAGGGGCGTCGTCATCCTCTGGCCCACCTGCCCTGTAGAGGGGATCGGGGACGACTGCCGGCCCCAGCCGGCCGAGGCGACCGTGCGGGTACGAGGCCGCTCGTCAGCCGCCACCGCGGCCACGGTCGGTACCGGGCCGGACGGTCGGTTCCAGGTCGCGCTCCCCCCTGGCGGGTATGTCGTCACGGTCGAGACACCAAAGGCCGAGCACTGTGACCCCGTCGACGTCACCGTCGCCAGCGGCCGGTATACCGACGTGACCGTCAGGTGCGACACCGGGATTCGCTGAGCAGCAGCTCAGAGGTTCTGCACGTAACGCGGGGCGGTGACCAGGAAGCACCCGCCGAGTTCCGGGCAACACTTCTGGCGGCCTGCTCGGACCACGCCCGACGGCTCCTGCATCCACCCATGGATCTCCCTGGGGTTCTCGCGTCTCTCCCCACGAGCGGCCCAGCCGCGCCGGCCAGCCGGTCACGACGCCGGCCCGCGCCAGTCCAGACACACCACGGTGACGTCGTCGGCCAGGTCACCGGCGCGGTGAGCGATCACCCCGCGGACCACCAGCCGCGCCACCTCGTAGGGCGCCAGCTCCCGACTGTCTCGCAGCAGCGCGTCCAGCCGGCCGGCGCCATACGCCGACCCGCCCTCCGGCGCTGCCTCCAGCACCCCGTCGCTCAGCAGCACCAGCCGATCCCCCGGCTCCAGCGTCAGCCGCTGCACCTGGTAGACCGTGTCCGGGTCCACGCCAAGCGGCAGGTCGGCGTCCAACCCGACCACCTCGACCTGCCCGCCACGGACCCGCCGAGGCAGCGGGTGACCGGCGTTGACCACCGCGCCGGTCCCACCGGGCACATCCAAGCGCAGCACCTGCCCGGTCACGAACCGCTCCCCGCCAAACTGCTGATGCAGCGCCCGGTTGGCGTGGTCGGCCTGCTCCAGCAGCCCCGCCGGGTGGCGGCGGGCGTTGCGCAGCGCGGCCACGGCCAGCCCTGCCAGCAGCGCCGCCTGCAGGCCATGGCCCATCGCGTCGCTGACCGACACCGTCAGCGCCTCCGGCTGGGCGGCGTAGTCGAAGGTGTCCCCACCGACCTCGTAGGCCGGCTCCACCGTCCCCGCGATCGCGTACTCCGGCGCCTCCAGCGCCAACCGCGGCAGCAGCTCCCACTGCATCTCGGCCGGCAGGCTCAGCGGCCGGCCCCGCCGGGCCAGCTCCACCTCGTCGGTGGCCCGGCCGGCCGCCGCCAGCGCAAACGCCAACGCCACCGCGACCCGCCCCAGCTCGGCGACCAGCGCCGGGCCCGGCTCGGCGGCCAGCCGCACGTCCAGCACCCCGAACCGCTCGGCCCCCAGGCTGACCGGCACGCACGCCCGCCAGCCCAGCTGGACCCGGCCGACCCGCGCGGCCTGGGTCTGGTAGGCCACCCCGGCCTCGCCCTGGTCGACCCGCTCGCGACCCAAGGGCGGCCCCTGGTAGGCGCCGAACGGGCGGAGCAGTTCCTGGCCGTAGTCCACCAGCAGCAGGTTGACCGCCTCGACCTCCTCGGCCGCGGCCAGGTAGCCGCGGGCCACGTCCAGCAGCCGAAACGGCGGGCTGGTGCCAAGCCGGCAGACCAGGTCCCCAACGTCCAGCGGCATGCGATCGGTCACGCCCGCACTCTACCCGCCCCGGCGGCCGTCCTGACCATCGCCATCCCGCACCACAAAGCGACCACACCAATCCGCATGGCGCTGCTCGTGGGTAGGAGGATCACCAGCGGCCGGTCGCCGGCCTCCACCCCGCAGGTGGAGCTCGCTGCGCAGCCCCCCGACTGCGCCCACCTGCAAGCGGCTGGTCGTGCGGCACCTTCCGAGCCTTGACAAGCCAGAGCCCAGCAAGGAAGGTCCTCATGCTGGCTGAGCTGTCCCGGTTTGGGAGGGCCATGGTCGTGCCCGCAGACCAGTCGACACCAACGAGCGCCCCGGTCGGACGAGGTTGATGTGATGGCCGACCAGGAGCCAGCCGCCGCCAAGCCCCGCTCGCGCACCCGCCTGGTCGTCCAGGCAGTGGTGTCGCTGGTGCTGGTGGTGGCGATCTTCTACTACCTGCTCAAGGGGATCGACCTGGGCCAGGTGGGGGCCGAGATCCGGGCGATGACCTGGATCGAGGACGCCACGCTGCTGGCGATCGCGGCCTGGAACCTGGCCACCTACGCGCTGGTGTGGATGTCGGTGACGCCCGGGCTGGGGTTCTGGCGGGCTATGGTGATGACCCAGTCGACCAGCGCGGTGGCCAACACCGTGCCCTGGGCCGGGCCGGTGATCGGCACCGGCATGACCTACAGCATGCTCGGCCACTGGGGCTACTCGCGGTCGCGGACCACGGTGGCGGTGCTGGTCTCCGGGGTGTGGAACGCCTTCGCCAAGCTCGGCCTGCCGGTGCTGGCCCTGGCGCTTGTCGCCCTGCAGGGCAACGCCGGCACCGGGCGGGTCGTCGCCGGGCTGGCGGGGATCGCTGGGCTGGTGGCCGCGATCGTGGTGTTCGCGCTGCTGCTACGCAGTGAGGATCTGGCCCGCCGGTTCGGGCTGTGGGCGGGCGGGGTCGCCTCGCGGCTGCTGCGGCTGGTGCGGCGGCCGCCGGTGGCGGGCTGGGAGCTGGCCACGGTGAAGTTCCGCGCTCGGACCCTGGAGCTGCTGGAGGGTGGCTGGGTGCCGATCACGGCGGCGACGCTGGTCAGCCACCTGTCGCTGTATGCGGTGTTGCTGGTCACCCTGCGCCACGTCGGCGTCAGCGACGCGGAGGTCTCCTGGGTCCAGGTGCTGGCCTTCTTTGCCTTTGCGCGGCTGCTCACGGCGGTGCCGTTCACCCCCGGCGGCGCGGGGTTTGTGGAGGCGACCCTGATCGGCGGGATGACCGCTGCCGGTGGCGACCGGGAGCAGGTGACCGCCGCGGTGCTGGTGTTCCGGGCGCTGACCTGGTTCCTGCCGATCCTGGTCGGGGTCGTATGCTACCTGTGGTGGCGGCGGAGCCGGCTGCCGTCCCAGCCCGTCACCGCAGGTGGCCCGCGGGTGGCCACCCCCGAGGCCGCAGGAGCGGCGAGCAAGGACCGGCCGGGCACCCAGGCACGCGACCGCCAGCCCCGGCCCCGGGCCTATGTGCGCCATCCGGGGGACGTGCTGCGGGTGGTGCTGGGCGCGCTGATCCTGCTGGCGACGATGACGGCGATCCACCAGGACCGCATCGGCGTCCGCGAGACCAACCTATTCCGGCTGATCAACGACCTTGCCCTGCCCGGCTGGACCAGATGGCCGGTCTGGGGGGTCATGCAGCTGGGGGTGATCGGCGCCGTCCCCCTGGTGGCGGTGCTCGCCCTTGCGACCAGGCGGATCCGGCTCGCGGCCTACGCCGCCCTGGCCGGCGGGACCATCTACCTGGTCGCCAAGCTCGTCAAGGAATTCGTCCAGCGGGGCCGCCCCCAGACCCTGCTCGACAACGTCTACATTTTCGATGTGCCCGATCGTGGCCTGGGGTATGTGTCGGGGCACTCGGCGGTGGCGGTGGCGCTGGCCACGGTGGCCAGCCCGTTTCTTGGCCGGCGGGCCAGACGGGTCGCCTGGGTGCTGGCCGCCCTGGTCTGTGTGGCTCGCATCTATGTGGGCTCCCACCTGCCCTTCGACGTGCTGGGGGGCGCGGCGCTGGGGTGGGCCGCCGGTTCGCTGGTGCTGCTCGTGTTCGGCGCCCCCAGCGGCCAGCCGTCACTGGAGCGGGTCCGCCGGACGCTGCACGAGCATGGCTACGACCCGACCGACCTGGAGCCGCTGCCGGGACAGGACCGCCGCTCGGCCCGCTACCTGGTCTCCAGCCACACGCGCCCCGACCTGTTCGTCAAGGTCGTCGCCAGGGAGCGCCGCGACAGCGACATGCTCTACCGCGCCTGGTACTGGCTGCGGCACCGCGGCCGGCCACAAGGCCGGCCCGGCGACGCGGTCGCCCAGGTCGAGCACGAGGCGTCCATGGCGCTGCTGGCCGCCGGCGGCGGCGTTCGCACCCCACCGATCCTGCTCGTGCGGTCCTTCGGCAACGGCACCGGGCTGCTGGTGCAGCAGCGCGTGCACGGCCACGACCTGACCGAGCTGGACGGCGGACGGCTCGACCAGGCCCGGCTCGACGACCTCTGGCGGCAGGTCGCCGCCCTGCGGGCCGCCGGGATCGCCCACGGCGACCTGGGGCTGGACAGCGTCCTGCTGGACGGGCACGCCAATGCGTGGCTGGTGGACTTCGACCGGGCCGAGGCGGCCGCCAGCCAGCGGCTGCTTGACCGCGACCTGGCTACGCTGCTGGCCGCGCTGGATGGCGTGGCCGACCAGCAGCTGGTCCGCGCCGCCGCCGAGCGGGCACTCGGCCAGGACGCGGTGGGACGCGTGCTGTCGCCGGATGCGCCTACGCGGGCCGCTCCCGCCCACGCGACCCCAGGGTCCTGAGCGACCAGGGAGCCTCAGCGACCCGGCAACACGACCTCACCAGCTTGTTACGGGCCTCGCTCCATCGGCGATTCAAGACCGGCCTTACAGCCGCCGCCTGGACGGCCGTCCTTGGTCCACAACGCCCGCGCAGCAGCCGCCATCCCACCCGATGGCCGTGGGCCCACACCAGCCAGGCCGACCGTGACCGCGCCCACCGCCGTCAGCCCCATCGCCACCGCCCCGATCGCCACCAGCCCGATGGAGACCGCGCCGACCGCCACCAGCCCGACGGCCACCCCGCCCAGTGCCACCAGCCCGATCGCGACCCCACCGACACTGAACAGCCCGATCGCGACGCCACCGATGGCCACAAGGCCCGTGGCAACGTCGCCGAGGGCGATGATCCCGCGGGCGCGTCCGAGCCGATACCGGCCATCGGCCCGACGGCCCCCGACCGAGACGTGCACGACCGGCAAGTCACCCCACACCTGCTCGGAGCGGTACTCCATCGCCCTTCGTCCCAGGCCGGCCATCGCTCCTCCCCACAGCCTCCGCCATCCCTGCACGTATGCGACGTCGCGCTCTGTTCTCTCAGGCAGTATCAGCCGTGGCGCCGTTGCGCGGAAGGGTTGCCAGCCCCGCCGTGGCCCATGACCGCCTACTGGCGCAGTCTCTTGGCAACCCGGCTGGTGGACGGGCTGGTAGACCCGTTTCCCCACTTCAACGGCCTGCTATTGCGTTCGGGTCGCTACTCCCACTCCATCATGTAACCAGTTCACACGGAATAGATTGGGTCAGAAAACCCCCTCCTACCTCTCACTTCACCGCAGGGGGCCAGAAATTCGGTGCACCCAGGGACACCCTGTAGCACCATTCTCGTTAGCAAACTGTGAGCACCTCTGCTCACCTATGCACGTCGAACTAGCTTCTGATAAGATCCGCTCAGGTCAGACCGTCCCCCGGGGCCATCTCCCGGACGCGGACAGTCCTCCCCGGAGGTGCGACGTAGAGCTGGCGCACGTCAGTCGCCAGCAACGTTGAACCTCTGAAGGGAGAACCACATGGCAACGCTCCCCATTGCTGAGGAGCAGCCGACCGTCCCACTCTGGCCGACCGCCGCGGGGGCGATCGGCATCAAGTCCCGCGCGACCGCCTACCGGGCCGCGCATGCCGGCCAGCTCCCCTTCCGCACCCTGCAGGCCGGCGTGCGGCTCGTCGTGCCCACGATCGAGCTGCGCAGGGTCCTCGGCCTCGACGAGGGCCGGAACGGGTCGGCGTGAGCGGCCCCTGGGTCATGACCCATCCCTGAACGCAGCGAGGGCCAGGCGAGCAGCGCGCCTGGCCCCCAAGACCAACCGACGAGGTGAAGTCGTCGATGACCAGTCTAGCCGCCGCATCCGACAGCAGCACCACCAACCGCCTTCCCCCCAAGCGGAGGGAGAGGTTCGTGCAAACCCCCCTCGTGCTCACCCTGGACCAGGAGCTGTCCGACGCCGCCTACCGGCTCCACGGGATCCTGTACGCGAAGTCATGGAAGACGGGCACCGCGAAGATGTCCATGGGTGACCTGGTCGCCCTGACCGGCTGGTCGGAGTCCAAGATCCGCCGGGCCCGGCAGGAGCTGGCCGCCCGCGGCCGGCTCTACATCGGGTCGTGGAAGCACCGCAGCGGTGCGCCCCTCGGCAACACCTACCGGCTCCTGGAACCAGGCGACACCCCGTCACTGGAAGCAGACCCCCCTTCCACTGGTGAAGGGGGACCCTGTCATCAGCGACAGGGCCTCTAGCCTCTATAGGAATGAAGTAGACGGGGTTGATGTAGAAGGACTGTCGTCCTCAGAGGCAGAGCTTGACGACGACGCTCGCTCAGCAGAAACCAGCCAAGAGCAAGAGCCGCCCGTCGAGCACCGCTGGTTCGATGTCCTGAGCACGCTCTGGGCGCTTCCAGGGTGGACACCGGACTTGGAGGCGGACAGCCAGCAGCTCGACGAGCTGGCCGCCGGCCCGAACCAGGGCGACGACTTCCAGCAACACGCGTGGGCGTTCCAGGGCTTCCTGCTGACGGCGGACCCGAGGCTGGCGGACCCGGGCCGGATCAAGCTGAGCTGGTGGAGGCATTGCACGGGCTGCCCGGTGCCGCTGCGGCCGAGGTGGGAGCCGCCGGAGCGGGAGGAACCGCACGCCTGCGATGACCCCGGGCGGTGCGGGACGTGCTGGGCGAACGGCGTGGACGCCCCTCCTGTGGACAACGCTCGGTCCGCGGAAGGGGGCGAGGGCTGGTGAGAGCCCGGGAGCTATTGTCGGAGGTCCTGGCGAACGGCCCGGTCCCGGTGGAGGCCGTGAAGCGCCGCGCCGCGTCGGAAGGCATCAGCGAGCGGGCGCTAGGCCGGGCCAGGGAGCGCGGGGGGATCCGGTCGTTCCCTCGGGACGGCCGGCAGTACTGGACCCTGCCGTACGTCAAGAAGGCGGACCGGCCGGCACCGCAGCCGGAGCAGACAAGCCTGCTGGTCGACCTCGAGGAGGGGCGATGAAGCGGATCCTGCTGGTGGCCATCCTCCTCGCGCTACTGTGCACAGCCTGTGGACAACCTGAGCAGGCAGCGCAGCCGGTGACGGTGCAGCAGGTCGTCGGGCACCTGGCAGCCGCGGGGGTCACGTGCCAGCCGGAAGACCAGCAGCCGCATCAGCTCGGCACGATCGAGGACGCCGCGTGCGAGGCGAACGGGAGCCGGCTGAACCTGCTGACGTTCCCGGTCGGGGTCGACGCGGCCAGGTGGGCTCGGGACGCGCAGCGGCTGGCCGGCGGCTCCTACGTCGTCGGTGCGGGCTGGGCGCTTGGCACCGAGGACCGGGCGCTGGCTACGACGATCGCGGACCGGATCGAGGGCGCGACGCTGATCTAGGAGGGGTGATGGCGTTGACGTGCGGGCAGCGGCGCACCCTGGCTGGGTTGCGCCTGGCGGCGATGGACCGCCTGTTGACCGCGACGGAGCAGGGCGCGCTGGGCCTGCTCGCGGCGGCGGCAGGGCCGGGCGACCGGGAGGTGGTCGCCCAGATCCGGGTCCGGCAGACAGGGGTCTGGTGGGCAGTCATCGAGGGACGGAGGACAACGTGACCTACTACGGCAGGCAGCGGATCCCGGAGCCGGCCCGGCCCGCCAGCTACGCGGACCAGGAGCGGCAGCGCCGTCAGGCCCGGATCGATGAGCTGTTGGCGAAGGGGGGCCGCCTGACCGATTGGGAGCAGGGGGAGCTGGCGGCGTTGGGCCGGTGTGCCTGGACACCGCAGCGGCGCGCCCGGGTGCGCGACGCGGAAGCCGCCCTGCTCGAGCGGAAGGCGACCAGGAAGCGGGCGGGCGAGAAGCCCCTGACGATGGCCGACGTGCGCCGGGAGTTGCGGAAGCGGGTCTTGGACGCGGAGGTCGACTGATGCTCCATGAGGTGCTGACCGGCCGGGACGACTGGCAGGAGATCGAGGGGCAGCTGGCCGCGCTGGATTCCGCCAGGGACCGCTACGCGCGGGAGACCAGCCGGATCCGGGCGGAGAACGAGGCGAAGCGTGTCGAATGGCAGCGGGCGTGGGACGCGGCGGTGTGGGCTGGGGAGCCGCTCCCCGACGAGCCGCACGCCGTCGAGGTGCCGGTGCTGACGGCGGAGTTCACCGACCGGGAGCGGCAGCTGATGGAGCGGCGTTCCAGGCTCCTGACCGAGATCCGCGGCGAGGTTGAGGACGCGGCCAGGGCCAGGGAACGCGAGCTACTGGACCAGGCGCGGCGGACCGCCCCGAAGGCATGGCAGCCGATCGTGGACGAGCTGTCCGCGCTGCACCAGACCGTCCGGATGGTCCTGGTCGGCGACCCCCGCGTGACGGTGATGCAGGCCGAGATCGGCGCGGTCGACGTCGCAGCGGTCCTGTTCGACGGCGGCAGCGTGTTCGACCTGCGTGAGGCGGGGCCGCAGATCATCGTGCACGGCTCCGACGCGCCGCCCCAGGCAGCGCCGCAGGACCCGCCGATGCGGTTCCAGCGGTCGGCGGCGCGCAGCGACGGGATCGACGTGAGTCCGCGACCACCGGACCCGGCCGAGGTCGAGCGGCTGCGCCGGGCGAAGGCGGACGCCCACGAACGATTCCTGGCGTCGAGGCGCTGAGGGGTTCACGGATGGCCACAGGGGTTCGGTTCACCGACGAGCGGATCATCGAGGCGATCCTGGCGCAACCGACCGACGTGCAGGCCGCGGAGGTGCTGGGCTGCTCCCCGAAGACGATCCGGGTTCGGCGGAAGAAGCCCGAGTTCCAGGCGAAGCTGGCGGAGGCGCGGGCGCGGCGGAACCAGCGCGTCATCGACGAGACGGCCCAGATGATGCCGGCGGCGCTGGTCCGGGCCGGGCTGATCCTGGCGTCGGATGAGGGGTCGATCCCGGGGGTGACGCCGTTCCAGCTGCGCACGCTCTGGCTGAAGGCGGCGGCGTTCATGGCGGAGACGCATTTCCGCGGGTGGGCGATGGCGAGGGACGACCAGCTTCGTGCGCTTGAGGCGGAGGTCCTGGCGCTGCGGGAGGACCTGGCGATCGTCCAGGAGTTGTTGGGGGGTGGGGCCGGTGAGCGTCGCCACGCTACAGCGTGATCTGGTCCGGTTGCGGGCCGACCTGGACGCGGTCCGGGCGAGGATCCCGGAGCCGCCCACGCCGGAGGAGCTGATCACCGACCCGGTCACCCTCGGGCTGATCGCGGAGCTACAGGCGATGCGCCAGGCCAGGGAGGCGGCGTGGACGCAGGCCCCTGGGGAGTCTCAGCAGCCACCCTCGTACCAGGAGGACCACCCGGTCCGGGGCCTGTTGCTCGTGGACCGGTACATGCGGCGTGAGGATGAGCTGGCGGGCCGCCCGGTTCGGTCTCGGGTCCTCCCACCGGTCGTCGAGAAGCCGGAGACGACAGTCGTGGAGCGCGTTCCCGACCCGGACCCGGACGCGGCGCTGGCGGCGTTCCTGGCGGGGATCGAGGAGGACCGGCCGCCAGTCCGTGACGTGCCGCCGCTGCCGTACTACGTGCCGACCCCGCAGGAGCGGCTGGAATCGCTCAGGGACGGGAAGGGCGACCCGCTGCCGTGGCAGCTGCAGCGCAGGCGGGTCGACTTGGACCACGCGAACGGCGGGGGGAGGTGAGCAAGAGATGCCGGTAGCTGACGAGTTCACGACGGTCGTGGAGGTCCACGCGGCGCAGGCGCAGAAGGAATGGTTCGAAGCGTGGCACGGGCGGGCCTCCCCGTGGCCGGCACCGCCGCGGCCGTTCCGGTTCGAGGTCCGCAATGTGACCCAGGGTCGAACCGTCGCGGAGGGCGACGCGGAGAGCTGGGCGGAGGCGGAGCGGGCTGGCCAGGAGGCGCTTGACGCGGTGAGGGCCGCGGAGCGTTTGAGGATCGAACAGGAGGTGGCCTGATGCCACGTGTACCGCAATTGCCAGGCAGGGCGAAGGACCCGGTGCTGGGTCGGGACGCGCTCGGACGTGCGTGGGGGTCGGGGTTCGCGGGTGGTTTGCGACCCCGGGAAGGCGGCGCGAACGCGAGGATGGGCCTGGCGACCTTGGTCGCTGGGACCGTGGTGGTGAACACCTCGGCGGTCGCGGCGAACTCGCGGATCTTCCTGACGACGACCGTGCCGAATGGCACGGTCGGGTTTTTGCGGGTGTCCGCCAGGGTGGCGGGGGTGTCGTTCACGATCTTGAGCAGCTCCGGCACTGACACGTCGCAGGTGGCCTGGCTGCTGGTCGAGCCGGGCTGAGCGTGCGCCGGGCCGGGCCGGAGGGTCGTGCCCGGGACCGCCCGGCCCGGCCGCACCGAGGGGAGGACAGTGGACGAGCAGGAGCGGGCGAGGATGCTGGCATGGGCTGCGCAGGGTCACCGCTTCCGTTTCCGTTTGGGGGGTCGCCGCTCCCTGTACTTGTCCCAGGTGACCAGGCTGCCGGTGAGCAGCGAGGCAGCCGCAGCCAACTTCATCTGCTGGCTGGTTGGTGACTGGCCTCGAACGAGGATCCCGGCAGCGATGGTGAGGAATGTCGCAGCAGCCCAGCCCAACCCGACCCAGAGCGGCTCCTGCCGTGCCAGCCACCGTGCTTGTCGTGAGCGGCTCCACGCGCCGGTCCACAAGACCAGCGCCAGCAATGGTGTCCGCACCGCGATCCGGATCGCGGTGCCGAGCAGGGGGGCGTCCTCCTCCTTCAGCATGTCTAGCATGCCGTACGCGTCATGCTTCCACCGAGCGCGAGCCGCATTCGGCAGCATCCAGACCGGCAGCGCGACGATCCCCATGCCGAGATAGAGATTCCGGATGATCCCAGCCCACGCGCCTCGTGGAGCCCGGATGAGTTGCCAGAGGAACCGAGCAACCGCAATCGCCCTCAACCTGGGCGACCGCGCCTGGGCCCGTGCCAACGCCTGCACCTGCGCCATCGCCAGCGCCAATGCCCGCTCCAGCTCCTGTACGAGCGACTGCGCTCGCTCCAACGCCTGCGCCGACACCTGGACTTGCGCTTCGATCCGGCCCAGCTCCAGCGCTAGCTCGAGCTCCTGCGCCACCAGCTTGTGCGCCAGCTCGTTGTGCTCCGCGGGCGTCACTGGCTGGCCGGTTAAGTTTCGGCGCGCCAACGCCTTCGCCTTCGCGTCGGTCCGCTCCGCTGCTTGTTCGTACGACTGCGCCACCTGCTTGGCGTGCGCCTGCTCCTGCGCCAGCCTTTTGCCTAGCTCCTGCGCTCGTGTCAGCTCTCGCGCTTGTGCCGCCCGCAGCTCCTGCACCCGCGCTGCATCTACTGCTTGGGCGGGTGTGGCGGCGCTGGGGGGGTCGCCGCCTGGTGCCTCCCTATGTGTCACTACTCACCTCAGGCGGGTTCAGGGCGTGGCCCGGGAAGCGGGGGTGTGAACAGTGCCTGCTGCGCTTCGGTGAGCGCTTGCCGGGCCTGCTCGGCACCTGAGGGGGTCAGGCGGTAGAGGCGCCGAGGTCGTCGGCCAGCAGCGACTGGGTCGATCTGCTCCCAGGTGCTGGTGAGCCAGCCGGCTTGCTCGAATCGCGCGAGGATCGGGTAGATCGTGCCGCCGGGCAGTCCAGCCACGCGGCAGATCTCCAACCCGAAGTGCTCCTCGGCGGGCGCGTTGGCGAACACCCTGAGCACCGCGAGGGTCTGGAGGGTCATGCGAGGTTTTCCAGCCATGTCAGGGACTCTACAATGGGGCCTAGCGACGGTGTCAATTGGGACGCCCCCTCGTCCGACGCCCGCCCACAGCGCCTCTGGCCGTCCGGCATCTCGCGATGAGTTGCGAGCGAGGATGCGGCATCGCGGAGCGCTACGACGAGGCCTGTGACGTTCAGCCGCCACCCCGCAAGGAGCTACAGGTTGGTTCCTGAGTTGCTCAGCGCTTCACCCGGCCACGGACCGACAGCACGGCAAGGCCGAGCAGCACCGGCCCGAGGATGCGCAGCAGGATCTGTATAACATCCCCGAAACGGGTCAGCCGAGGCTGCGGGTCCCGCGTCAGCCCGATCACCGTCCGTGCGCTGTAGACCAGCGCCCCACCGAACGACGTGTCCGCGGTCGGAGCCATGGGAGGCGTGCTCGGCTGGGTGGTTGGAGCGGGACGGGTCGTCGCAGTAGGCGATGCGGCCGGAGTCGTCGCAGACCCGGCGAAGCCGCCGCCGAAGGCGAACAGGCCGGCAGCCACCACGAGCAGGACCAGGAACGTCGCCAGTGCTCGCCAAGCTCGAAGTCCGTAGCCGGACACGAGCCAGTACAGCCACAGGATGGCGTGCTCGGTCTGGGCCGCTGCCCACGTCCTCCGGTTTCCCTCCCGCCAGTCCTCGCGGGCCTGCGCGTGGCGGGCGTGGCGGCGCATCTCCATCTCGCCGTAGTAGAAGTCCGCCGCGCCGGGCTCGTCCTTGCCGTCCTCCCGGCCCTTCCGCAGCGCGCGGTACAGCCCGGCGACCTGCGCCGGATTAGCCGTGTCGACTTCAAGCCAACCGGGAGGCCGGTAGTGAGCGGGGTACCAGCCACGACGGAGTACTGACCATGGGCTCGTGGCATCGCGGTTCTTCCGCCAGTGGTGTTCCTCTGCAATGGTCTGCCGCGATGTGGCCAAGGCGCTGCGGGTGAACCCGAACCTGGCGTTGCCGTCGACGCGCAGCTTGTCGAGGTTGTGAGCGCCAAGGAACCGGCATGTCCGCAGGTCGGCGTTGGCGACAGTGAGTCCGGCTACGTCGGCACGGCGTAACGACAACAGGCGCGGTCGCCCGTCACGGACCCTGACGGGTGGCAGCCGCCGCATGCGCCTAGCGAAGTGTTCCTCGTCAAACCAATCGAAGGGAGGCGCGCCGACGAGGATGGCAGGGGCGGCTAGGTCGGCGTCGTCAAGGACGACTGACGCCCAGCGCAGCCGGAACTGGACGCCGGCCGGGAACTGTGCCCGACGGGCACATAGCGCGGCAGCGACCACCTCGATCTGTACGCGTGCACGGAAGACTGCATAGTCGAGGACAAGCTCCCTGGCAAACAGCGGCCCGAACATGCGGGCCTGCTCAAAGATGACGCTGTCGAACTCCGCCCTGCCTGCGAAACTCGCCCCCCCGAACCAGGCTCCACCTTGGAAGACCGCCTCAGCGAACCACGCGTCGGCGAGGAAGGTGGCTCCAAACTCGGCACCGCTCTCGAAGGTCACCCGCCCAAACCCCGCCCAGGCCTTGAAGGTCGCGCTATGGAAGGCAGCCCTATCCTGGAAGGTCGCACTGGCGAACTCGGCATCGGCGTGGAAGGTCGTACCGGTGAACAATGCCTCGTCCTCGAAAGTAGCCAATACGAACGACGCCAGAGCCTGGAAGGTCACGGGGGCGAAGTCAGCTCCGCCGGGAAACTGGGCTCCAGTGAACTGGGCTGCACCCTGGAAGGTCGAGTCGGAGAAGTCGGCCCAGCCCTCGAAGGTCGCCCAAGAAAACTCGGCCTCATCTTGGAAGGTCACCCCAACGAATTCGGTGACGTCCTGAAGGACCGCACCAGCGAAGTTGGCCCTGTGCTGGAAGATCGCCCCATCAAACTGAGCCCCGCCCTGGAAGGTCGCAGCGCGGAACTCGGCCTCGCCGTGAAAGGTGGCTCTTTCGAATTGAGCTTCGGTAAGTAGTAGGCGGTCACCTTGGTGCGGCGCGGCTTCGAGGATGCGCCGAAGCAGCTTGCCGCTGAGCTGCACGCCACAGGCGTCCAGCCGGCCGTCCTCACCGAGCCGCTCCAACGCTGCATCTAGCTCCTGGTCATCGGCGTGCGCCCAGCACTTCCCGCCAGACGGCAGGCGGACGCCGATGCCACCCTCCTTGGCGCACCGCTCGCAGACCTCCCAGTCGACCTTCTCAGAAGCCGCCATAACCGGCCTCCACTCGTCGCGTGATCGCATAGCGCCGACGTCGACGCGAGTCGGATCATCGCGTCGAGGTATCCCGCGCGCAACGCTCATCTGGCTAGATCACGACGAAGTTGTCTGGGTTGCCTTCACCGGCGGCAGCCTGGGCTCGGCATCGTCGGCGAGGGGTTGATGGACGAGCTGATCAACCCAGTCCCCACGATGGAGCGCCTGGTCCGCTGGTGGACCAGGGACAGAACCTGGCCAGGCTGGCTGGCCCCGAAGGGTTCATGACGGCGTGGTCCGCGCCGACCTGGACGGCACCCTAGAGGTTCCTGTGACGCCGGTCCTGCCGAACGGCGATGTGCTCGCGAAGACCGTGACGCAGGGCGCAGGTCGACCGGAGCTACCGCGGCCGGAAGCGGGGCGGATGAAGGTCCTCGCCGGGTTCGCGTGGGGCGTCGGGGTGGGCCTGGCCATCGCGTGCGTCACGGCGGCGCTGGACCGGCGCAGGCCCCTCACGCCCCAGGGGATCCTTGGACGACCCCGGGAAGGCCCCTGCGCCTGCCAGCGGCCCGCACAGCCTGATCCTGGGGCCCTTGGCGAGCCGGCTACGTCGGCGGCGCTGCCGCGGCCTTCCTGATCGTGGTAATGGCGACGTCCCGAGCAAACCCGCTGATCGTGTCCGCGGCACCTTCCAGCCTCAACCTGTTGTCCGGACTCGCCTCCTCCATGGCGGCACGCAACGCCACGGCGAGCCGGTTCACGATCGCATCCGGCCACTGCACCAGCAGGCGTCGGGCCTGGTCGGTGACCGCGAGGATGCGGAAGGAATCCGGGTCAGGGAACGCTTCCATCTCGATGTAGTCCGGGTGGAGGTCGTGGACCACGAGGGAGACCTGGCCGGGGGACATGTCGGTCCGCTCCGCGAGGTGGCTGGCCTCGATGAGCACGCCGGAGCCTCGCTCGTCGAAGGTGCGCACGATGACGTCGAGGACAACGAACAGCGGCTTTCCAGTGGTTTCCATGCACGCTCCTTGGTGGCTAGGGTGCCGGGGAGCTTGCTTGGACACGCCGTGCGCTGCAACGCCGCGGAGCCGGGCGTCGGGGCAGGACCGGGAGGAAGCCGGGACCTGGCCGCTGTGAAGCCGGCTACTTCAGGGGTGCCGTGGCGGCGTTGCTGATCACCCCAACGGCCACGTCCCGAGCGAAGCCGCGCAGGCCCTCCGCGATCGACCGGAGCCGGCTCCGCTTCTGCTCGTCGGGCTCATGCTCGGCGGCGTCGAGGAGTCCTTGGGCGAGGCGGTCCACGATCCCCTCCGCGGTCGGCCACTGCCCAACCGCCCGCCGGGCCTCGTCGGTCACGCCCTGGATCCCCAGGCTCTCCGGCCCACCCATCGTGCGAGCGAGCACCAGGTACGTCGGGGCAAGCGCCATGACGGCCCTCGCGACCTGCTCAGGGTCCATCCCGAGCCGGTCCGCGAAGGTCTGCGCGCTGGGGATCACCCCGTCGAACTCACCGTCGAAGTAGCGCACGACCGCGTCGAGCACGGGAAGCTCCCGCGTGGTCCAGGTGTCCTCCACGGTTGTCTCCTACTGGTCGGGCTGGTGAGAGGGTCGGCGCTTCGCTGCCCCGTGACCCCGGTGCTGGCTCAGCGGCTCGTCCACGTCCCGGACGACGTTCCCGGCCGCGTCGGTGATGTGCTCGGTGTAGCGGTCGTGCTCCCGGTCGACGACCCGGCGGACCGTGCGCCACTCCCCGGTCGCCTGGAACAGTTCGTTGCCCTGCTTCGACTCGACGAACGGCCGCGTCTCGCCCTGGTGCCGGCCCTTCATGTCCAGCAAGGTGCGGATCTGCACGGTGCTGGTGAGCGTCACGCCGACCGTGCGGGCCAGGCTGCCGCAGCTGGGGCACGGCTCCCGCTCCTCGATCCCGGCCGGCTCGTCCACACTCGCCTTGCAGTCGCTGCACGACACGGCCACGTTCGGCCGACTGTCTGCCACCGCGCACCTCCTTGGGGGCGCGCATGGTACGCGAGCCAACGGCGGCCCGCAGCCGGTTTCGCGGTTGCCCACCCGGAAAGCCCCAGCGCCCGCCAGCGGCCCGTTCTGCCCTCCGCATGACCGTCACCGGCTCCTGGGGGTAGCTTCCCGCGATCCGACCTCGGGGGGGCTGTGAACCAGGAACGCGCGCAGGAGCAGGAGGATCGGCCCGGGAGCGCGGGGGGAAAGCTCGCCGGCCTGGCTGGCCTGATGGGTGGCGTGTGTGTGGGCTGGCGGGTCTGGAACTCACTGTGGCCAGCCGAGGCGGTTGACGCCTGGGCACATGCGCAAGGGGAGTACGCCGGGACCGGCATCGTCGTGCCACTGGCCCGGGTGGCGCTCCTGGCGTTCCTCGCTGGCGTGTGCGCTGCCTTGGTGGTTGTGGGGGTCCTGAAAGGGCTGGCGGCGTGCAGTCGGGTCTTCGGCAAGGCCGTAGCAGAGGGATATCGGCAGGCCAAGGTCGACGACGAGGCGAAGCAGGCCGCCAAGAAGCGCACCGAGCAGTAGCCGCCTCCCTGTCGGCGCTGGCCGGGAACCCTTGACTTCTGCGGGGCAGCAGAAGACCCCAGTAGCCTATTTACCTAGTGAAATAGCCGAAACTATTCGCGGTAACTCTTGCATCGTAGGGTGCTGCGAATTAGGATAAAGATAGGCAATCCGACCTGTACACAGGAGGTGCGAGATGGCGGCAACGCCGCAGGCAGGCGCGCTGGTCAAGGCGCGAATCGACGGGAAGCAGGGGACGCATCGAATTCGCGTGGAGGCGGTGTCGGACACGGACGTGAGTTTCCGGCGCGAGTGGTCCTCGAAGGGTGAGGCGGTCCGCGGCAAGAAGGCGTACACCCTCCCGCTGAGCGTGGTGGAGGTCGTGGAGGTCCTGGACCCGAAGCCTGCCCCGAAGGTGGAGGAGCGCCCTCGGAGGGGTCGCCCGAGGAAGGAGCCGGTCCCGGCCTGATCGTGGCGGGAAGGCTGCTGACGGCCAGCTACGGGTCGGTGGACCGGCGGCTGGCCGTTCCCGTGCGGACCAGCATCGGAGCGCCGAGGTGGGCCGGCTACGCGGTCGAGGAGTCGCCCACCGTGTACCCGTGGGGGCTGCTGGACGTGACCCACCCCAACGAGTTCCGGAGGCGCTACCGCCACCGCCTCCACCAGCGCACGGGCCGGATCCTGGCCGAGCTGGGCGGGCTGCTGGCCGCCTACGACGGGTGGCCGCTCGCCCTGTGCTGTTTCGAGGCCGACCCCGCCGCGTGCCACTGGTCGATCCTGGCCGGCTGGCTGGCCGAGAAGGGGTGATCGTCGAGGAGTTGTAGGACAGCAGGGGTGTAGTACCGCTCCGGACGGTGGGAGAAGGGCACCAGCAACGCCCTGACCTGCGGAAACGGAGCCGAGTGTAATACACGCAGCGGCCCCGGCGGTGGTGGAACACCCCGGGGCCTGGCACCGAAGGAGTGAGCTTCGATGCAAGGCGAGTCATCGCACGTGCGCGTCCTGGCCGTCAACGGCATGGACCCGGCCGAGCGGGAGGTCCTGATCCAGGCCGGCGTCCGCCTCGGGCCGGTCCGGACCGTGAACCTGACCGATGGCCGATGGGTCCGGACGACAGACCTGGACCACATCCCGACCGCGGAGGAGCTGGCCGGGATCGAAACGGCGTCACATGCCGCACATTCCGGTCACGTCGTGTCTCAAGGGGCGGACCTGCCGTCTCCCGATGGCCGGTGGGACGACCTCGAGATCGAGCGGCGCTTGGAGGAAGCCCACGACGACCTAGGGCCCGACGACGAGGACCGATCATGAGCGACCTCCGGGAGCGCCTGGAAGCGGACTTCCCGCCGCCCGTGATCCTCGAGCAGGCCAGTCGTTCGTCGGCGTCTATGAGCGGCTTGAGCGAGGGTTCGCGGAACACCGCGGGCAGACCTGGGTGATGGTCCTCCGAGGCGACGACGGGGAGCTGCACAGCCTCTGGCTCCTCCACCAGGCCCTCCTGAACGGCCTCAAGCGGCTGCAGCCGAAGCCCGGTGAGATGGTCGGGGTGCGCAACCTCGGGAAGCGCACGAGCGCCACCGGCTCCGACTACGTCGACTGGCGGGTCCTGGTCGACCGGCCACCGCCCGGGTGGGACGCGATCGACCCCGCGGACGGTGAGCCATGAGCGACCCGAAAGAGGTCACCAGGGAGGCGTTCCAGGCGGACGTAGAGCGCGTCGGGGAACTCCTGGCGATGCTGACCGCCGACGCGCTGGTCCTCGGCATCAAGGTCCCCGCGATCATCGTCCAGCTCACCGGGGAACTCGACCGCTGGGCCAAGACCATCCGCTAGCGACGGCCCGGGTGCGTGCGAGGCACCCGGGCCTCCTGTCTGGGCGATGTGATACGAACACCGCAAGGAGGACCAATGCGCGGCACGGTGGTGAACGAGGCAAGACCTGGTCGATCGTGTACGACGAGGGCACCGACCCGGTCACCGGGAAACGGCGGCAGCGGTGGAAGGGCGGCTTCCCCACACGGAGGGACGCCGACGCGGCGCTCCGCAAGGCGCTGCACCAGCTCGACCAGGGCACGTACGTGAAGCCGGGGAAGAAGACGCTCGGGGCGTGGCTCGAGGACGACTGGCTCCCCGCCGTGCAGCGGCAGAAGCGGGCCACGACCGCCGCGATGTACGGGCACTTCGCCAGGTCCTACGTCATCCCGACGCTCGGGAGCGTGCCGTTGCAGGAGCTGACCCCAAGCCACCTCGACCGGCTCTACACGCACCTCCTCGACCATGGCGGCAGGGATGGCGGGCCGCTCGCGCCGAACACCGTCCGCCGCGTCCACACCCTCGTCCACAAGGCCCTCGACGACGCCGTCCGGAAGGGCGAGGCGCCCCGCAACGTCGCCAGCTACGCCGACCAGCCGCCCGTCCCCCGACACGAGATGCAGGTCTGGTGGCCGGAGCAGACCAGGGCGTTCCTCGAGCACGTCACGGAGGACCGGCTCGCCGCGTTGTGGCTGTTGCTCTGCACGACCGGGATGCATAGATGGCATGTGAGCGGGACCCCCTCCGCTCGGATGCGGCACGCTGGCCGCATCGGATCGCACAGCGGGAGCCAGAGGAGGTCCCGATGGCCATCGTAGGCGGGCTCGACATCCACCGTCGCCA
>Ga0210378_10000015_pt1 | contig 93685 bp, 81 predicted proteins | sample PLM1_60_b1redo_FD_155465 | JGI IMG/M metagenome (GOLD analysis project Ga0210378, IMG submission 155465) | Groundwater sediment microbial communities from an aquifer in East River, Colorado, USA - PLM1_60_b1 redo | ecosystem: Environmental > Terrestrial > Soil > Riparian zone | place: USA: East... | reverse complement strand
GCCACCGGCGGGCGCGGGGTGCCGCGCGCCCGCCGGCCTCGGCGCAGCCGGTGGCCGGCCGAGCTCGGCGCTGGCGGGTGCGGGCGGGCCTCGGCGCTGGCGGGTGCGGGCGGGCCTCGGCGCTGGCGGGTGCGGGCGGGCCTCGGCGCTGGCGGGTGGCACGGGCGGGCTCGGCTCAGGCAGGTGGCCGGGTGAACCCGGGCGCGCCCTCCGCGGCGAGCACCTCGATCGCGGCCGGGCAGGACTGGAACACCTCCGGCAGCGGGCCGTGCCACTCCCCGTCGGCGTACACCGACAGGGGCCGGTCGGCGGCCACCTCGACCCGGCTGACGCGGTGCACCGACACGGCCGGGAGGTCGACATGGCGGCCCGAGAACACCTTCGGGAAGGCGGCCAGGAACCCCAGCCGGGGCAGGGCGCCGTCCACCACCACCACGTCCAGCAACCCGTCGTCGACCCGGGCGTCGGGTGCGATCCGCATGCCGCCCCCGTAGCTGGGGCCGTTGGCCACCACCATGAACCAGGCCCTGACCTCGCGGGGCTCACCGTCCAGGGTGAGGGTGAACGTGGCCGGCCGGTGCACGGCCAGCTCGGCCAGGAGCGCGCCGACGTAGCGGACCCGGCTGGGAGCGCGGGCCAGCCGCTCGTTGGCCAGCCGGTTCACCTCGGAGTCGAAGCCGGCGCCGGCGACGTTGAGGTAGTGGCGGTCCCCGACCCGGGCCAGGTCCGCACGCCGCCTGACCAGGGACGGCAGCAGGGCGGCGGCGGCTGCCTGGTCGCCGAGCGGGATCCCGAGCGTGCGGGCCGCGTCGTTGCCCGCCCCTGCGGGGATGACCGCGAGGGCGGCAGGGGTGCCCGGGCGCTGCCCGGCGTGCCCGGCCGCCTCCGCGAACTGGGCCAGGCCGGCCGCGCACGCCCCGACCAGCCCGTCGCCGCCCATCGCGGCCACCACGTCGACCGACCCGGCCGCGCCGCACGCGGCCGCGCGGGCGTCGTCCATCGAGACGGTGCGGTGGACCTCCGCTTCGATCCCGAGCCCGCGCAGGCGGCCGAGCACGCCGGGCAGCGCCCGGGCACCCCTGCCGCCCCGGGCGCCCGGGTTGCACACCACCAGGGCGCGCACCGCCGGGACCGGCTAGTTGCCGATCGGCGGCTGGATGGGCGCGGGCGCGCCGGCGTAGCGCCTGGCGTAGGACTCGGCCGACTCGCCGGGCATCTGCCTGGTCACGTCGAGGTGGTAGCGGGCGGTGAGCCGGGCCAGCATGGCCGCGGCCGCGTCCATCGCCTGCTCGCCCCGCTTGGCGGTCTGGTTGCCCTGGATGACCAGCTGCCCGGCGAGCCGGCTCTTGGCCGGCGCGGCCGCGGCCAGCTCGTAGGCGTGGGCCGCCTCGAAGTAGGTCCCGGCCGCGGCCGCGTACGCGTCGCGGATGCTCGACAGCATCGGCACGTGACCGCCGGTGGCGTTGGCGGGGTTGCCGTCCAGGCCGCCGGCCTCGGGCGCCGGGCCGAGGGTGACGTTGGAGACCTTGGCGCGGATGTCGGAGAGCTGGGTCTGCCAGTCCTTGGCCCGCTTGGCCAGGTCGGCCGGCTTGAGCTTGCCCCCGGTCAGCTCGCCGGCGGAGGCGAAGCCGGGCTTGGCGGTCGTGCCCGCCCCGACGACGTCGGGCATGCGCGACAGCGGCGTGCGCACCTGGTCGGTGAACCGGCGCACGTCGTCGCGGCTGTAGCCCTCCTGGACCCGGTTGGCCGCGGCGATCAGCGTGCCGAGCAGCGCGATCACGGCCAAGGTGACCGGGAAGGCGGTCGCGCGGTACCACTTCTCGCGCCGCTCCACGGCCTGGATCCGGGGGCCGGTCGCCGGCCGGCGCACGGGCCGGCCCTGGCTCCGCTTGGTCTTTCCCTTGATTGCCACGCTCGGTTAGCTCCCTTGCAGCGCCTGGGCCCGGCGTCTGCGCCGGGGCTCGATGATGAACCTCGCCACCGCGGCCGCCGCGAAGTAGAACACCCACATCGGCAGCGCCATGGCGAACAGGCTGATGGGGTCCTGGCTCGGCGTGACCACGGCGGCGACAACGATGATGACTGCGACCGCCGGTCTCCAGGCCCTGAGCATCGCCTGGGACGACAGCGCACCCACCATGGACAAAAATACCAGCACCAGCGGGAACTCGAAGGTGAGCCCGAACGCCAGGCCCATGAACAGCACGAAGCGCAGGTACTTGCCGGCCGCGTAGAAGTTGATGAGGCCGGGCCCGCCGGCCGCGGCCAGGAACCCGATCGCCTTCGGCATCGTGTAGAAGGCCAGCGCCACGCCGCCCGCGAACAGCAGGGTGCTCGCCAGCGCGAACGGGATCGCGTAGCGCTTCTCGCTCGGCTTGAGGCCGGGGGTGATGAAGCGCCAGAGCTGGTAGGCGATCACCGGCAGGGCCATGATCAGGCCGAGCACGAGCGAGACGCGGATCCGGATGCCGACGCCTTCGAGCGGGCTCTGGGCGAGCAGCCCGCACCCGCGCCCGGCCGCGGTCTGGATCCGGTACTGCGGGTCGATCTCGCAGTACGACCTCGTGATGTAGCTGAACGTTCGGTCGTAGAACACGAACGCGGCGACCAGGCTGGTGACGGTCAGCGCGATGCAGCTTTTCACCAGCCGGTCGCGCAGCTCCGCGATGTGCTCGAGGATCGACATCTCGGCCCCGGGGTTGGCCGGGGCCTTGCGCAGTCGCATGGGCCAGGGGCGCTCGGCGCCTACGCCTGCGGCTTGCGGTCGTCGGCCGGGGCGGCCGGCTGGCTCTTCGGCTCGGCCGTGTCCTCATCCCGGGACGCGTCCTTGACGCCCCTCTTGAACTCCTTGATGCCCTGGCCGACGTTGCGGCCGAGCAGGGGGAGCCGGCTGGCGCCGAACAGCAGGACGATCACCACCAGCACGACGATCCACTCAGGCCCAATTCCCATTGGTACCGCTCCTCCGGTCGCGACCCGGCGAGACCGAGCCCCTCGACGCGTCAGTCTACCGGTTCGCCACCCCTGCACACACCCACCGGCCGGGGCGGAGGAAGAGCACGACCGGGCCATGGGGCCTGCACGGAGCGTCCTCAGGGTCGGCGGTCGCCCCTGCTCGTCCGCTGGGCCCGGGCCGACAGGCGCTCGGCCCGCTCGGCCGCCTCCTGGCTCTTGGCCGCGAGGTCCTCGAGGGCCGGGGTGAGCCGCTCGTTGAGCTCGGCCAGCGACCTCGCCAGCGACTTCAGGTTCGCGAGCAGGCGCCAGGCCGTGAGGCCGACGGTGCAGAGCACCCCGAGCCAGAACAGGCCGAGCAGGATCGCGAGGTAGACGGGCAGGAGGACCTCCCGGACCGTGGCGGGGGGCCGGCCGGTGCGGTCGGCCCCGCCGGATCCTACCCGCCCGGCCGGGTCAACGGCACGCCGCGACCAGACGGCTCCACCAGTCCGGGGACTCGAGCTCCAGGTGCAGGTCGAGCAGGTCGTCCCAGGTGAGCGCGGGACCGGACCGGGGCTCCAGCAGCTCGGCCGGCGGCTCCCAGAACTCGGCCTCGACGCCGCCCGAGACGAGCAGCCGCACCACCCGCTCGTCAGCCGGCTTGGTGACCATTTCGAGGCAGTCGGGGCAGACGAACGCGTAGAAGCTGTGCTCGGCGGTGGTGCACACCTTGAGCTCGACGTCGGGCGGGGCCAGCTCCACCTCGCCGCACGACGGGCAGGTGGCGCGGATCCTGGTCTGGGGCGTGTGCTCGTGGTCTCGCATCTTGCCGCGGGTATCGACGCCGATCGCGAAACGCTTGAGGCCCCGGCCCGGCGAATGGCCCGGTCGGGCCATGGCTCAGCGGCCCGGGCGGGCCTCGGCGCTGGTGGCGTAGACGGCCAGGCCCCGGCGGACCGCCTCGGCCACCGCCGAGCGCAGCTCCGGCGGAGACACCGGCTCGGCGTCGGGGGCCAGGCGCAGGACCAGGCGCACCACCCAGGAGAGCTCCCGGGCGGCCAGGCGGATGCGCACCCGCCCGTCGGGGGTGCGCTCGCTGCCGAGGATCGGGAAGTAGTCGGCCGCCCACTGGGCCGGCCGGTCGAGGTCGAGCTCGCAGACCAGCCCGTCGGTGAACGCGCTGGCCGCCGGGTCGCCGTAGACCGACGGGTCGAAGCCGGCCGGCCGCTCGAACGGCTCCTCGGTGGGCTCCACGCCGACAACCCGGTCGACCCGGAACAGCCGCTCCCCGCCCGCGAGATGGCACCAGCCGCTCAGGTACCAGTGCCCGGAGGCGGCCCACACCAGCCAGGGGTCGACCTTGCGCCGGGTCAGCACGTCGCGCGAGCCCGTGTAGTACTCGATGACGACCCGGCGGCTGGCGACGGCGGCGCGGGCCAGCGCGGTCCGGCGCGCGGTCTCCAGGTCGTCGCCGTCCAGGTCGACCGAGACCTTGCGGTCCAGGTCCTGCACCTGGGCGAGCTGGTCGGCGGGCAGGACCGTCTCGAGCTTGGCGATCGCCCTGGTGAGCGCGCCCCCCTCGTCGATCTCTGGCAGGGCGGCCAGCGCCCGCCCGGCCAGGTACAGGCCGGCCGCCTCCCGCCAGGTGAGCCGGGGGGCGCGCGCGAAGAACCCGGCCAGACCGATGTGGACCCGCTCCCCGTCCAGCCACGCCTCGATCAGGTCGCCCGGCCCGTACGGCGGCACCCCGGAGACGAACAGCAGCTCCAGGTCGGCCACCAGGGCCTCCCGGGTCATGCTGAAGCGGGCGCAGACCTCGTCGACCGTCACCCCCGGGTGGTCCATCACCCAGGGGACCAGCGCGAGCAGGCGCTGCAGCCGGCCGGCCGCGCTCGCGTCAGGGCCGCGCGGGGTCATCGCCGCCCCTCCTGCCCGCCTGCCCTGGGGGTGGCGCCCGCCGTGCTCATCGCCGCCCCTCCCGCCCGCCTGGCCCCGGGGTGGCGCCCGCGGTGACGGGCACCTTGGCGGCCAGGGCGCCGAGGCGGCGGAGGGCCTCGGCGCGCAGCTCCGGCGGCTCGATCACCTCGACCGCGTTGCCGACGGCCCAGGCCACGAACGCGTCGCCGTCACCGACCGGGAGCTTCAAGGTGAGCCGCCCGTCGGCGCCCACCGGCTCGACCGGCTCGGCGCCGCGCACCTCGGCCAGCCGGGCGGCGGGCTGGCCGGCGCGGACCAGCGCGACCGGCGCGCCGCCGGTCTCGCCCGCGGTCGGCAGCACGCCGCCGGGGTCGAAGCCGGCCGGGATCTCGTAGTCGGGGCCGCGGGCGGCGGGCCGCACGCGGCGCACGTCGGACTGGACGCGGGAGAGCCGGAACGAGCGCTGCGCGTCCCGGTCGACGTCGTGCCCGACCACGTACCAGGTCCCCCGCCGGTGCACGAGCGCGTACGGCTCGAGCGTGCGCAGGCTCGCCGGCCGCCCCGGGGGGCGGTAGGTGAAGGTGATGCGCTTGCGGCCGGTCACGGCCTCGAGCAGGGCCGCCAGCAGCGGGCTGTCGCCGTGGAGGTCGGCCCGGACCGGCTGGGGCCCGGCGCCCGGGTCGAGGTCGAGCTTGGCCAGCCCGGAGACCGCGGCCGGGTCCAGGCCCGTGCCCGACCAGGCGCGGGCGGCCAGGGCCAGGGCGGCCCGCTCGTCGGGGGCGAGGTCGAGCTCGGGCATGCCGTACGCCCCCGGGTCGATGAAGTAGCCCTCTTCGGTGCCCCAGGCGTCGATCGGAGCCCGGTCCACCGGCACCCCCAGCCCGCGCAGCTCCTCCTTGTCCCGCTCGAACATCCGCCGCAGGCTCTCGCCGCTGGCCTCGTAGCCCGGCACCAGCTCGGCCACCTCGTCCAGGGTGAGCGGGCGTCTGGTGTCGAGCAGGAGGGCGATCAGGTTGACGAGCCGCTCGACCTTGCGCATGCTCGCATGCTACCTCCCTGGCGCCGCCGGCGGGACTCATGGTGCTCGCGCCGCCTCTTGCGCTAGCCTGGCCCCTCCGGTCCCGCAGGAAGGGACCTCCGACCTGGCCACCCCACCGTCGGGAACCTCTCGTGACCGAGCCAGCACACAACCCACACACCCGCCGCGCCGTCCTGGACCTCCTCAAGCGGTGCGGGCCCCAGACCGTGGCCCAGCTGCGCGAGGCGCTCGGCGTCTCCGGGGTGGCCGTGCGCCGGCATCTCGAAGCGCTCGAGCACGACGGGCTGGTGCAGCAGACGACCCGCTCCTCGGGCCGCGGGCGCCCCGCCTACGTGTACGCGCTGACCGAGGTCGGCCACGACCTGTTCCCCCGCAACTACCACCAGCTCGTCGCCCAGCTCCTGGAGGCGGCGGGCACCCAGTTCGGCGCCGACGCGGTCGAGGGGCTGTTCGCCTACCGCCAGCGGGTCCTCGCCGACCTGTATCGCGGCCGCACCGCCGGCCGTCCCCTGCCCGAGCTGGCCCGGGCCCTGGCCGCCATCCAGGACGAGAACGGCTACATGACCGACTGCACCGCCACCGGCGACGGCCGCTACCTGGTCCAGGAGCACAACTGCGCGATCGCCCGGGTGGCCGGGTCCTACCCGACCGCCTGCGCGCACGAGCTGGAGCTGTTCCGCGAGCTCGCCGGGCCCGGTGTCGAGGTGGACCGGGTCGCCCACATCCAGTCGGGCGACCCGGTGTGCGCGTACGTGCTGCGGCCCGCCGACGGGGGTGCCGACACCGGGTGCGGGGCCGCGGTCGCGCCCCAGCCGGTCCCGGTACCCGAGCCGGTGCTGGTCGACGGCCCCGGCCGTCCCGCCCCGCCCGCCGGTCGCTGACCGCCGTGGTCCGCATCCGCAGCGGCCGCGTGACCGCGATCCTCGCCCGGCGGCCCGGGGTGACCGAGGCCCTGGTCGCGATCGATCCCCGACCAGCGGCGGGAGCCCCGCCCACCGGTCCGGGAGACCCGGCAGCACGGGCAGGGGCCCCGCCCACCGGTCCGGAAGACCCGGGACCAGTGGAGGGAGCTCCGCCCACCGGTCCGGAAGACCCGGGACCAGTGGAGGGAGCTCCGCCCACCGGTCTGGACGGCCCAGGACCAGCGGCGGGAGCTCCGCCCACCGGTCCGGACGGCCCAGGACCAGCGGCGGGAGCCCCGCCCCCTGCTCCAGACGACCAAGGAGCAGGCCCCGGCGGCCCGGGCGGGGTGGGGCGGGCCGGGGAGCCCGCGATCGGCTACGACGCGGTCACCGGCCCGCTCGAGGTGGGCGACCGGGTCGTGCTGAACACCACCGCGGTCGCCCTCGGTCTCGGCACCGGCGGGTGGCACCTGGTCATGGCCAGGGTCGGCCGGGACCGCGACCCCGGTCCCGGGCCGGGGCACGTGATGAAGGCCCGCTACACCCCGTCGCAGGTCCGGGTCCTGGCCGTGGAGGAGGCGGCGAGCCCGCACCGGGCCGCGGTGGCCGCCTGCGCCGACCTCGGCGGCCTGCCTGTGGTCTGCGCCGAGCTCCACTCGATGGTGCCGGTGGTCGCGGCGGCGGCCAGGGCGGTGGCCGACGGGCTGGCCGTGGCCTACGTCATGACCGACGGCGCGGCGCTGCCGCTCGCCTTCTCGCGCCTGGCCGCCGACCTCCGGGCCAGCGGGCTGGTGGCCGGGATCGTCACCACCGGCCAGGCGTTCGGCGGCGACCTGGAGGCGGTCACCCTGTACTCGGGCCTGATCGCGGCCAAGGCGGTGCTCCGCGCCGACCTCGCCGTGGTCGCCCAGGGCCCGGGCGGGATGGGGTCGGGCACCAGGTACGGGTTCTCGGGCACCCAGGCGGCCGAGGCGGTCAACGCCACCGCCGCGCTCGGCGGCCGGCCGGTCGCCTGCCTGCGCATGTCGGTCGCTGACGGCCGGGCCCGGCACCGCGGCGTCAGCCACCACAGCCTCACCGGGCTCGGGCGGCTCGCGCTGGCCCGGGCCACCGTGGCCGTGCCCGTCCTCGACGACCAGGCGCTGGCCGCCGCGGTCGACCGGCAGCTCGCCGAGGCCGGCGTGGCCGCCCGCCACGACCTGGTCCGGGTCGCCGCCCCCGACCCGGCCAAGCTGCTCGCCGGCTGGGGCCTGCGGGTGGCCACCATGGGCCGGGGCCCCGACGACGACCCGGTCTTCTTCGCCGCCGCCGCGGCCGCCGGCACCCTGGCCGGCCGCCTGGCCGCCGGGGGCGCGCGGTGAGCGCCGCCCGGCGCTGGCTGGCCGGCCGCAGCGACCAGCAGGTGTTCGCCGCCTGCCTTGCCGGCGTCGCGCTGGCCGTGGGGCTGTTCCTGGTGGTGCCGCTCGCCCCGCTGTTCGGCCCCCTCCACCAGGTGCCGACCAGGCTGGACTACAACGTGGTCGGCAAGCCCGAGGGCGCGGTCACCGGGTTCTGGGTCCTGGCCATGGGCTCGTTCGGCTGCGCCGTGTGGCAGTGGCGCGCTGGGCGCCGCCCGAGCGGGCGGCTCCTGGTCGCCGGGGCCGTCCTGCTCACCCTGGTCTCGCTGCTGGTCCCGCCGGTCGCCTCCGAGGACGTGTACGCCTACTCGTTCTACGGCAAGGTGCAGAGCACCTACGGCGCCAACCCCTACCTGTCGTTCCCCGAGCAGTACTCGTTCGACTCCTGGTACCACCTGTGGTCGTGGCGGCTGACCGGGCCGGTGTACGGGCCGCCCTTCCTGCTGCTGCTCCGCGGCGTCGCCGCCCTGACCGGGCCGAGCCTGCTCGCCTTCGTGGTCGCCATGAAGCTGCTGCTGGTCGCGGCCGAGCTGCTGGCCGTCTGGCTGCTGGCGCGCGCGGTCGCCGGTCCCGGCGGTCCCCGCGAGCCGGGTGCCGCCGGGACCGGCGACCCGCGCTGGCCGGGTGCCGCCGGCTCCGGCGACCCGCGCTGGCCGGGTGCCGCCGGCTCCCGCGACCCGCGCTGGCCGGTGCTGCTCATCGCCTGGAACCCGATGGTGCTGCAGGCGGTCGCCATGTCGGCCCACGTCGACGCGCTGCTGCTGCTGGCCGTGGCCGGCGCCGTGCTGGCCCACCGCAGGGGCCACCGGCTCGCCGCGTTCCTGCTGCTGGTGCTCACCTTCCTGTTCAAGGTGTACATGGGGCCGGTCGCCGCCCTCTACGCGCTGTGGCTGGCGTTCGCGGGCACGCCGCGGGCTGGTCCCCTGGGGCGCCGACTCGCCCACGCCGCCGGCCTCGGCGCCCTCGGCGCCGCCCTCACCGCCCTCACCTACCTGCCCTACGCCAGCGCGGGCACGAAGCTGTTCTCCGGCGCGCTCGACGTGAGCGGCCACTTCTCCACCGGCAGCCCGCCCAACCTGGTCCGGCGGGCGCTCGCCGCGGTGCTGCCCGCGTTCGGGGTGGTCGACACCACCGCCGTGGCCGTCGGCAACCAGGCCGCCCGGCAGGCCGCCATCGCCGCCATCCTGGTCGCGTTCGCCCTGGTCGCGCGGAAGGTGGTGCGCGCCGCCGACCCTTGGCCGCCGATCGCCACCTACTTCCTGGCCTACCTGCTGCTCACGCCCTGGGTGTTCTACTGGCACGAGCTGCCGCTGCTCGGGCTGGTCGCGGTGATCCCGTGGGGGGCGACCAGCCTGGTCGCGGTCGTGCTGTCGATGACGCTGGTGCCGCTGGCGCCACGGCCCCCCGTGGGGGTGGGCCCAGTCAGTCCCAGCGCCGCCCGGGAGCTCGGCAACACCGTGGTCGGCCTGGCCGGGCGGTACGGCGGGGCGTTCGTCGCGCTCTGGCTCGGGCTGGCCCGGCGGCGCCGGGCGGCCCCGCCCCCGGGCGCCGGGGAGGCCGGGCAGGCGGCCCCGGCCCGGGTCACATCGACGCGATGAGCTTGTCGACCCGGTCGTCCTGGGCGCGGAACGGGTCCTTGCACAGCACGGTCCGCTGCGCCTGGTCGTTCAGCTTCAGGTGCACCCAGTCGACGGTGTAGTCGCGGCGGCGCTCCTTGGCCTGGCGGATGAACTCGCCCCGCAGCCGGGCCCGGGTCGTCTGGGGCGGCTCCTGGGTGGCCCGGTCGATGGCCCGGTCGTCGCAGACCCGCTCGACCGCGCCGCGCCGCTCCAGCAGGTAGTACAGGCCCCGCTTGCGGTTCACGTCATGGTAGGTGAGGTCCATCAGCGCGACCTTGGGGTGCGACAGCGGCATCCCGTCCCTGGCCCGGGCCCGCTCGATCAGCAGGTACTTGGTCACCCAGTCGACCTGGCGGCCGATGCGGTCGAGCTCCTGGGCCTCGAGCGCGTCGAGCACGTGGCCCCACATCGACACGACCCTCTTGGCGACCGGGTCGTCGCGGCGGTCGACGAACCGGACCGCCTTGTCGAAGTACTCCCGCTGGATCTCGAGCGCGCTCGCCTCCCGGCCGGTGGCCAGGCGGACCTTGCGCCGGCAGGTCATGTCGTGGGAGATCTCCCGGATGGCCCGGATCGGGTTCTCGAGGGTCAGGTCGCGCAGGACGATGGCCTCCTCGACCATCGACAGCACCAGGTCGGTGGCGCCCACCTTGAGGAACGCCGACCACTCCGACATGTTGGAGTCGCCCACGATCACGTGCAGGCGCCGGTAGCGCTCGGCGTCGGCGTGGGGCTCGTCGCGGGTGTTGATGATCGGGCGCGAGCGGGTGGTGGCCGACGACACGCCCTCCCAGATGTGCTCGGCCCGCTGGGCGATGCAGTACACCGCGCCGCGGGGGGTCGCGAGCACCTTGCCGGCCCCGCACAGGATCTGGCGGGAGACGAAGAACGGGATCAGCACGTCGGCCAGGCGCTGGAACTCGCCGTAGCGGGACACCAGGTAGTTCTCGTGGCAGCCGTAGGAGTTGCCCGCCGAGTCGGTGTTGTTCTTGAACAGGAAGATCTGGCCGGCGATGCCCTCCTCGTGCAGGCGGGCCTCGGCCGCGGCGAGCAGGCTCTCGAGGATGCGCTCACCCGCCTTGTCGTGGGTGATCAGCTCCTCGACCGAGTCGCACTCGGGCGTGGCGTACTCCGGGTGGGAGCCGACGTCGAGGTAGAGGCGGGCGCCGTTCTCGAGGAAGACGTTGGAGGACCGGCCCCAGGAGACCACGCGGCGGAACAGGTAGCGGGCGACCTCGTCCGGCGAGAGCCGCCGCTGGCCTCGGAACGTGCACGTGACCCCGTACTCGTTCTCGAGGCCGAAAATCCGCCGATCCATACGCTCATGCTACCGGTCCCCGCCATGCCGTGGGGGACGTCGACCCGCCCCAGGTCACGGGACCAGCAGGTCCTCGATGTGTTGGCCCTCGACCACGATGAGGTAGCGATGAGGTGGCCCTCGACCACCCGAAAGGGACGTCGACCCGCCCGCCGTCACGGGACGGGCAGGGCGCGTTCCCGGGCGGTCAGGGCGAGGAGCACGATCGCGGTGGTCCAGGCGATGGGCGCCACCGACCGGGGCGCGCCGTCCCCGCGGCCGACCCGCTCCGGGAACGCGCCCAGGACCGTGCGGTGGTCCAGCAGCCAGCCGAGCCGCCGGTCGGCCACGACCCGGTCCCCTGAGGCCGTCTCGGCCAGGGCGAGCGCGGCGGTGGCCGGCGTCCACGGGTCGCCGCCGTGCCAGGGTGACCCAGGGACCACCCCGCCACCCCGGCCCGAGGCCAGCCGCCGGGCGGCCGCGGCGACCGCGGCCCGCACGGCCGGGTCCGGCGGCTGGAACGGCGGGGCCAGCCAGGCCACGGCAGCGTCGGGCCCGCCTCCGTAGGGCGAGTGCCGGTAGCCCTCCGGCCCGGGGAAGCGGGTGCGCACGGCCCGGCCGAGGCGGTCGGCGGCCCGCCCGTAGCGGACCAGGGCCACCAGGTCGCCGGCTGCGGCGGCCAGCCGGGCGGCCGCGCGCAACCCGGCCAGCAGGGCGGCCGCCGTGCCCAGGGTCGGGGCGTGCTCGGTCCGCTCCCAGTAGTCGGGGCCGGGCGGCGGCAGCCCCTGGGCGTCGAGCGAGCCGGCGGCCGCGTCGGCGGCCGCCCGCACCATCGGCCACACCCGCCCGACCACCGCCCGGTCGGCACCCTGCCCGGTGGCCAGGAACGCCGCCCAGCAGACCCAGCCGGTCGCGTCGAGCTGGGACGGGCGCCCGTCGGCGACCGGGGAGCCGTCCGGGCGGGAGCGGGCCGGCCAGGTGCCGTCGGGCCGCTGGGTGCGGGCCAGGAACCCGAGGACCGCCAGGCTCTCGGCGCCGTGGCCGGTGGCGTGGAACGCGGCGGCCACGAAGCTCGCGTCCCGCGGCCACACATAGGCCCAGTAGGGCGCCTCGGCGGCGACCGCCGCCCCGCCCGGGCGCAGCAGCAGGCGCAGGAAGAGCAGGGAGCGGGCGGCCGCGTCGCGCTCGGCCGGGGTCCGGCCCGGGACGGTCCCGGCCGCGAGCCAGGCCCGGTCGGCCGCTGCCGCGGCCAGGGCGCCCGGGTCGTCCGTTGCCACGGTGACCGGCGCCGTCGCCCCCGGCGGCAGGTAGCGCAGACCAGCCCCGCCCGGCAGCCGCAGCACGGTGCTGCCCGGCAGGTACGCCAGCCCGCGGGCCTCGCCGGGTGCGATGCCGAGCAGGGTCGCGCCGTTGCCGAGCAGCCCGGCCGAGAACAGCGGGGGCGATGCGCTCGGCCGGTTCGCCCCGAGCAGGCCGGCGAGCATCAGCCCAGCCGTGACCCCGGTGGCCAGCCGGCGAACGGCGATGGTTCTGCTGGCCTGGCGCCGGAGGGGGGCGGCCCGGGTGGCCAGGCGGCGGAAGGGGAGCCGGCGCACCAGCCGGCCTCAGGGCCGACCGAGGCCGCTCGACAGCTTGGCGAGGGTCGGGCGGTCGGGTGCCGACAGCAACGTCGCGCGGGTGTCCCGGCAGGCCAGGGCAAGCTCCTGGCCGTGGCCCGACCAGCGGCCCGGGCCGACGGTCGGGCCGAGCCGGGCCGTGGCCCAGCGGGCCGAGGCCCGGCAGAACTCGCTCGCCTCGCCCGGTGAGTCCCAGACCGTGCGCAGCACCAGGGCGGTGCGCCCGCCGCGCTCGAAGGTGCGCAGCCGCCCGCCGTCCCAGCCCTCGGCGGCCGCGTCGGCCACCGTGACCGGCAGCTCCCCGGCGAGCACGAGCTGGGTGTCGAACTCACCCCACTGGACCTCGGCGGCCGGCCGCCACCCGGCGCCGAGGGCGCGGGCGAGGTCGGGCACGGCGACCGGCTGGGGCCGGTCCCGCGCGAGGAACTTCTCGGGGTGCATGACCTGCTCGGTCGAGGTGGGCGGGTCGGCGTAGGCACGGTTGACCGCGGCCCAGCCGCCGCGGTCGTACAGGGCGCGGACGAACGAGAGCCCGGTCTGGTAGGGGAACAGCAGCGACTCCCGGAGCGCGGCGGGCGCCGCGTCCAGCTTGGGGGTGCGCTCCCGCGACGCCGTGCCGGCGACCGCCAGCTGCTGGGCGGTGGTCAGCTTCTCGGTGAGGTAGCGCTGCATGGTCAGGGTCGCGTCACCCTCGGCCAGGGCGCTGTAGGCGGCGACCTCGTCGTCGCGGCCCTGGGCCTGGAGCCGGTCCGAGCGGGTGAGGTCGAAGTGCTGGTCGGTGACCGCGTGGGTCAGCTCGTGGGAGAGCACGAACTCGGCGTACGGGTCGAGCCCCTGGCTGGAGCGGACGTACAGCCGCCCCTTGCCCGGCGGCCTGCCGGGGACGTAGAAGCCGAGCACGCTCTCGGCCTGGACCGAGCGGATCAGCTTGGGCAGGTCGGTGCCCGGGCGCAGCGCGCCGAGCAGCACAAGGGCGCGGCCCTGGCGGGTCAGGGCCGCCTCGTCGGTGTCGGCGTCGACCACGCGCAGGAGCTCGGCGGCGAGCTTGGCCGGGGACAGGATCCTGGTCGGGACCGCGCGGGTGAACCGCAGGTCCCGGACCTCCTCCACCCGGCGCTCGACCCCTGCGATGGCGCTCCGCGCCTGGCCGTTGGCTGGCGGGGCGCTCGTCGGCGGCGTGGTGGCCGGCGGGGCGGTGGGGACGGGCGGGGCGAGCGTGGTGGCCGGCGCGGCGGTCCGGTCCCGGCCGCGGGCGACCAGGGCGAGGCCGCCGCCGGTGGCCAGCACGGCGAGCAGCGCCACGACCAGTACGGCGGGCAGCAGGGCGCGCCGCCGGGACGGCGGCGGCACCGGCGGCCACTGCCCGGGCGCCCACCCTCGAGGTCCCGGGCCGGCCGGCGGAGGTTGCGGGCCGGCCGGCGGAGGTTGCGGGCCGGCCGGCGGAGGTTGCGGGCCGGCCGGGGGAGGGCGCGGTCCGGCCGGGGGCAGCCAGGCCGGCCGGTCCGGGACCTCCTGCGCCGGCTCGTCCCCGTCCGGGGGCGTCCAGGGGGAGGGAGGCGGAGCGGGGGCGTCGCTCACGCCGTGCCCTCGGTCTCCGGCGGCGGTGGCCTCGCGGTCACGGCGACCCCTTGGCCGCTCCGGTCCCGGTCTCCGGGTCGGCCCCGGTCCCGGTCTCCGGGCCGGCCCCGTTCCCGGTACCGGCCCGCGTGCCCGTCCCCGTCAGGGCGGTGACGTCCTCCTGCGACAGGCGCCGGAACGCCCGCCGCGGGCGGCCGCGCTCCAGCACGGCGATCTCGAGCCGGGTGGTGCTGTCGCCGCTCGGGCTGGCGGCGCGCAGGGTGCGCACGGCCAGGTCGATCGCGCCGCCAAGGTCCAGGCCCTCGCGGTAGCTGCGCTGCAGCTCCGCGTTCAGCTCGTCGGACTGGCCGCCCATGGCCAGGAAGCCCTTGCGGTCCACCACCGTCCCGTCGTAGAGCACGTGGTAGAGCGCGTTGGCGGCGCCCTCGGTGCCCACCTCGGCCACGCACAGCTCGATCTCGTACGGCTTGGGCTCCTGGATGAAGATCTGGCCGAGGTTCTGGGAGTAGAAGTTGGCGATGGCCCGTGAGGTGACGTCCTCGCGGCCGTAGGAGTAGCCGCGGATGTCGGCCAGGCGGACGCCGGCGACCCGCAGGTTCTCGAGCTCGGAGAACTTGCCCACCCCGGCGAAGGCGATCCGGTCGTAGATCTCGGCGATCTTGTGGAGGTGGGTGGACGGGTTCTCGGCGACGAAGGCGATGCCGTCCGCGTACTCCAGGACCACCAGCGGGCGCCCGCGCGAGATGCCCTTGCGGGCGAAGTCGGCCTTGTCCTTGATCTGCTGCTCGGGCGAGACGTAGAACCCCATGCTCATCTGGTGCTACCCCTCCCCGTGGGCGCGGGCTTCCAGGATCTTCTCGGTCGCCACCCGGAGGTCGTCGTCGCTCACGCGCTGGTACCCCTCGGCGGTCACCGTGGCCACGACCGGGAAGATCCCCCGGATCAGGTCGGGGCCGCCGGTGCCGGCGTCCTCGTCGGCCGCGTCGTACAGCGCCTCGACCAGGACGAAAACGGCGCTGGCGCGGTCCATGTCGTGGCGGTAGCGCTTCTTCAGGCTGCCGCGCGCGTCCTTGCCGCCCGAGCCGTTGGCGTGGTAGTCGGTGTCCTCGTAGCGGCCGCCGGTGACGTCGTAGCGGAAGATCCGCCCGGTCTCCTTGCGCTGGTCGTAGCCGCCGAACAGGGGCACGACGACCAGGCCCTGCATGGCCAGGGGCAGGTTGCTGCGCACCATCTGGCCCAGCTTGTTGGCCTTGCCCTCGAGCGAGAGGGTCAGGCCCTCGACCTTCTCGTAGTGCTCCAGCTCGGTCTGGAACAGGCGCACCATCTCGATCGCGGGCCCGGCCACCCCGGCGATCGCCACCGCCGAGTAGTCGTCGGCCGGGAACACCTTCTCGATGTCGCGCTGGGCGATCGAGAGCCCCTCGGTCGCGCGCCGGTCCCCGCCGATCGCCACCCCGTCGACGTACCGGAGCGCGGCCACCGTGGTCGCGTGCGGCACCTCCGTCAGCGGCCCGCCGAGCGCCGGCGGCGCCAGCAGCTCCGGCGCGTACGTCCGCAACGCGTCGATGAACGACGGGCTGAACAGCGCCGGGCCGTTCAGTGGGTCCCTCACCAGGCTCCCTTCGTCAGCTTCGTCAGGTTGATCAGGCTGTCGCGGCCGCTAAGGTAAACGACGGCACGGGCAAGCCATTCGGGGTTGTCGTTGAACTGTCCCAAGCCGCCGTTGCACCCGAAGCAGAGAACGCCCCGGACCTCACCCGCTTCGTGGTCATGGTCGATGTGGCTAGGGGTCCTTGTACGGCAGATCACGCGCTTGCCGTCTTGCTTCTCGAGAAGCACCTCGATGTCGGCCTTACTTATGCCATAGCGATGCTTACGGTGGTATGCACTGTAGCCACCGTCGTTGTGCCTCTCCTTGGACTCCCGAACCTTTGCATTGTGGCAAGGCTTACAATAGAAAGCCAACCCATCATGAGTGTTTTTGTTCCTAGGAAATTCTTCGGGAGGCTTCTTTTTGCCACAATTGGGGCACTGCTTCATTGGCCCCCTTTCTGCACATACTGCTTCACGAATTCTTCTGCATTTTCTTCCAGAACGTCGTCAATTTCATCGAGGAGCGAGTCCAGTTCCTCCTTGAGCTCCTCGCCCTTCTCGGTGACGTCGGCGGACGCCTGGACGTCGTCGGTGTCGGCGTCCTGCCTGCCCGCTGCGCGGCGCTTCTGCTCGGCGCCGCCGCTGTCCTTCGCCATGGTTCCTCCTCGGCTCCCCTGTCCGGCCAGTGTCTCACGCCACCTGCCGGACCGGCGGCCACTCGGAGCGGTTGTGGACCGCTACCCCTGTAGGTTGCGGATGAGGTCCTCGGCCGTCGGGCTGGCGTCCAGGACGGCCGCGGTGTGGGCCGCGGTGCCCCGCGTCGGCTCCAGCATCGGCACCCGCTGCAGGGTCTCCCGGCCGATGTCGAAGATGATCGCGTCCCAGCCCGCCGCGGCGATCTGGGGGGCGTACTTGGCCAGGCAGCGGCCGCGGAAGTACGCCCTGGTGTCCTCGGGCGGCTCGGTGGTGGCCTTGACGATCTCCTGCTCGGCCACCAGCCGCTCGACCCGGCCGCCGGCCGCCAGCCGGTAGTACAGGCCCTTGTCCATGCGCACGTCGTGGTACTGGAGATCCACCAGGGCGAGCTTGGCGTCGTCCCAGTCGAGCCCGTCGCGGCCGGCGATCTGCTGCATGAGCGTGTACTTGGTCACCCAGTCGACCGTGCGGCTGGCCTTGCGGGGGTCCTCCTCGAGCTGGGACAGCACCGCCTCCCAGCGCTCGAGCACCTCGAGCTGCCAGTGGGAGGTCTCGCGGTCCTTCAGGTAGGACTTGGCCGCGTCCAGGTAGGCCCACTGGACCTCGCACGGGGTGACGTGGCGGCCGTCCTTGCGCTCGACCGTCTCCTTGAGGGTCGGGTCCCTGGCGATGGCGCGCAGGGCCTGCACCGGGTTGGCGAGCTGCCACTCCTCGCCGGGGGTGGCGCTGTCCTCGATCATGTTGAGCACGACCGCGAGCGCCCCGGTCTTCAGGAACGTGGCCACCTCGTTCATGTTCGCGTCGCCGATGATCACGTGCAGGCGCCGGTAGCGCTCGGGGTCGGCGTGGGGCTCGTCGCGGGTGTTGATGATCGGGCGCTTGAGGGTCGTCTCCAGCCCGACCTCGACCTCGAAGAACTGGGAGCGCTGGGCGATCTGGAAGGCGACGGAGCCGTCGTGGTGGTCGCGGACCAGGCTCCCGGCGCCGGCGAAGATCTGGCGGGTGACCAGGAAGGGGGTCAGGTCCCTGACGATGCGGGCGAACGCGGTGGTCCGGTCGACCAGGAAGTTCTCGTGGGTGCCGTAGGAGGTGCCCTTGCCGTCGGTGTTGTTCTTGTAGATCTGGATGCGCCGGCCGCCGGGGGCCAGCTCGGCCGCCCGGCGGGCCGACTCGGCCAGGATCCGCTCCCCCGCCTTGTCGTAGGTGACCAGCGTGCGCGGGTCCAGGCACTCGGGGGAGGAGAACTCCGGGTGGGCGTGGTCGACGTAGTAGCGCGCCCCGTTGGTGAGGATGACGTTGGCCAGGCCGAGGTCGTCGTCGGTGGGCGCCTCGGGCTCGCGCGCGGCCTCGAAGCCGCGCGCGTCGCGCAGGGGCGACTCCTCCTCGTAGTCCCAGCGTACCTTGCGGCCCCGCCCGGAGAACGCGTTCACGAGGAGGCTCGAGGCGAGGACGGGGTTGGAGTCGGGCGAGCCCGGAACCGTGATGCCGTACTCGGTCTCGATCCCCATGACCTTGGTGATGGCCATCCGTCCCCCTGCCTACAGGTACTGCCCGGTGTTGACCTGCTCGATCGCGCGCCCGAGGTCCTTGGAGCTACCACCGATCAGGGTGCGCACATACACGATGCGCTCGCCCTTCTTGCCGGAGATGCGCGCCCAGTCGTCGGGGTTGGTGGTGTTGGGCAGGTCCTCGTTCTCCTTGAACTCGTCGGCCACAGCCACGAACAGGTCGAGCGGCTTGATGCCCTTCTTGCCGGTCTCCAGGAACCGCTTGATCGCCATCTTCTTGGCCCGGGAGACGATGTTCTCGATCATCGCGCCCGAGTTGAAGTCCTTGAAGTACAGGACCTCCTTGTCGCCGTTGGCGTAAGTGACCTCGAGGAAGCGGTTCTCCAGGGCGTCGGAGTACATCCGCTCGACGGTCTCGTCGATCATCCTGGCCAGTGCCTGCTCGCGGGCGCCGCCGGCCAGGTCGAGCACCTCGGTGGCCAGCGGCAGGGAGGCCAGCAGGTACTTGGAGAAGATGTCCTTGGCGGCGGTGGCGTCCGGGCGCTCGATCTTGATCTTCACGTCGAGCCGGCCCGGGCGCAGGATCGCCGGGTCGATCATGTCCTCGCGGTTCGAGGCGCCGATCACGATGACGTTCTTGAGCTGCTCCACGCCGTCGATCTCGCTGAGAAGCTGGGGCACGATGGTGTTCTCCACGTCGGAGGAGACCCCCGACCCGCGGGTGCGGAAGATCGAGTCCATCTCGTCGAAGAACACGATCACGGGCACGCCCTCGTTGGACTTCTCCTTGGCCCGCTGGAAGATGAGCCGGATCTGCCGCTCGGTCTCGCCGACGTACTTGTTGAGCAGCTCCGGGCCCTTGATGTTGAGGAAGTAGCTCCGCCCGGCCTGCTGGCCGGCCTGCTGGCCGGTGATCTCGGCCACCTTCTTGGCCAGCGAGTTGGCCACCGCCTTGGCGATCAGCGTCTTGCCGCACCCGGGCGGCCCGTAGAGCAGGATGCCCTTGGGCGGCTTGAGCTGGTGCTCGGCGAACAGGTCGGCGTGGAGGAACGGCAGCTCCACGGCGTCGCGGATCTGGTCGATCTGGTTGGCGAGCCCGCCGATGTCCTGGTAGGAGATGTCGGGGACCTCCTCGAGGATGAGCTCCTCCACCTCGGGCTTGGGCAGGTGCTCGAGGACGAAGCCCGAGCGCGTGTCGAGCAGCAGCGAGTCGCCCGCGCGCAGGTGGCGGTTGCGCAGCGGCTCGCCGATCTGGACGACGCGCTCCTCGTCGGCGTTGCCGATCACCAGCGCCCGGTCGGGGCCGAGCATCTCCTTGAGGCTGACGACCTCGCCCTGGACCTCGTAGGCGCACGCCTCGACCACGTTGAGCGCCTCGTTGAGCATCAGCTCCTGCCCGAGCTGCAGCGACTTGGGGTCGATGTCGGGGTGCACGTTGACGCGGAGCTTGCGCCCGCCGGTCGAGATGTTGATGGTGCCGTCGTCGTTGACCCCGAGGAACACCCCGAAGCCGGACGGCGGCGCCGTGAGCTTCTCGACCTCCTCCTTGAGCGCGACGATCTGGTCGCGCGCCTCCCGCAGGGTGGCCGCCAGCCGCTCGTTCTGGGACAGGGCCTGGGCGAGCTGCCCCTTGGTCTCGAGCAGGCGCTCCTCGAGCACGCGGACCTGCCGCGGGGAGTCGTGCAGCCGGCGGCGGAGCAACGCCGTCTCCTCCTCGAGGAACTGGATCTGGCGCTGGAGCTCGCTCGCCTCGATCGCCGGGTCGGCGGCCGGCTCGGGAGGCTCCCGGCGGGATCGTGGCGGCCTCGGGCGATCGGCGTCTTTCACGTTGCGTCCCCCTTCGGCGGTGGCAGGTGAGCAGGAATCGACGTGTCTAGTCAAGGGACTAGGTAGAGCTGTCCAAACCCTATCGGCCTTTCCGCCGTCGCGCTTGTGGTCAACCCAATCCGGCCCTCTGGGCCGTGGTCGAAGCGGTCTCCACGGTCGGACGCGCCGACTCGTGGGGGCTACGACGCGGGCCCACCGCCATGCTACCCGTCCTCGGCGACATGGCCAGCCTCTGCGGACCGCCCCGAACGGCGACGCGGACCGCCCCGAACGGCGACGGACCGGGCCGCGTACCACGCGGCCCGGTCCGGGGTTCGGTCTGGCCCGGTCGGCTACCTGAAGGCGTCCTTGACCTTCTCGCCAGCCTGCTTGAGGTCCGACTTGGCCTGGTCGGACTGGCCTTCGGCCTCGAGGCGCTCGTCGTCGGTGGCGTCGCCCCAGGCCTCCTTGGCCTTGCCCTTGAGGTCCTGTGCCTCGTTGCGAAGCTTGTCGTCGGTGCCCATGGAAGGCATCACCTCCGCCCCGGGCCTATCCGGCGACGGCGGTCGCAAACCCGGGACGGGTCAGCGGACCGGCCGGGTCAGCGGACCGGCCGGGTCAGCGGACCGGGCCGGGTGCGGGCCACGGCGCGGCCAGCCGGCGGCTCGACACGAGGAAGCCGGTGTGGCCGACCATGCGGTGCTCGGGCCGCACGGCCAGCCCGTCGACGTGCCAGGGGCGCAGGATGGCCTCGGAGGTCTCGGTGAGGCCGAACCGGCCCGACCCGTCCAAGGCCTCGACCAGGCGCATCACCTGCGGGATGGTCGCCACGAAGGCGACCAGGACCCCGCCGGGGACGAGCGCGTCGGCCGCCCCCGGCACCACCAGCCAGGGCTCCAGCAGGTCGAGGCAGACCCGGTCGACCGGTCCCACCTGGCCGATGCCGGCCACCACGTCGCCCTCCCGCAGGTCCCAGCGCTCGGGCGGCTTGCCGAACCATGCCTCCACGTTCCGCCTGGCCTGGGCGGCGAAGTCGGGGCGGAGCTCGAACGACACCAGCCGTCCCTCCCTGCCGAGGGCCTGGAGCAACGCGGTGGACAGCGCGCCCGAGCCGGCGCCGGCCTCGACCACGGTCAGGCCGGGCCGCACGTCGGCCGCCATCACCATGAGGGCGAGCACCCTCGGGTAGATCACCTGGGCGCCGCGGGGCATCTTGACCAGCCAGTCGGCCAGGGTCGGGCGTACCACGAGCAGACGCTGGCCGAGGTCGGTGCGCACCACCCCGCCCTCGGGGGCGCCGATGAGCTGGTCGTGGGCGAGCCGCCCCCGATGGGTGTGAAAGGTCGCGTCCCGCTCGAGCGTCACCAGGTAGCGCCGCCCCTTGCCGTCCTGCAGCAGCACCCGCTCCCCTGGCTCGAGTGGTTTGACCGGGGCACTCCCTTGTCCCACCGGGGCACCCGTGCCGGGTTCCCCGGACCCCTCCGGGGGTTCCCCGGACCCCTCCACGCTGACCGGGGCACTCCCTTGGGGTTCCCCGGACCCGTCCACGCTGACCGGGGCACTCCCTTGGGGTTCCCCGGACCCCTCCGGCGGCCTCACCGGGCGGCCGCCCCCTCCCGCTCGACCAGGGGCAGGGCCGTCGCGACGCGTGCCGCCTCGCCGACCAGGCGGGCCCGGCTGCGGCAGAAGGCGCACACCGCCTCCTCGGCCGGGTCCCCGGGCGCGACCGTGACCATGCCGCAGCGCGAGCACTCGGCGAGGTCGGCGTCGTCGGCCACCCGCAGCAGCTCGGCGGCCCTGTCGAGGTAGCCGAACAGGAAGTTGTGCTTGGTGCCGGGCGAGGCCTCCTCCATCTGGTTCAGCGTCTCCTTGAACCGCATCTGGGTGTTGCCGGCCACCAGCGGGCATTCCTCGATCACGTAGTCGATGCCCTTGAGCACGCAGTAGGCCGCGGTCTCGCGCTCGGCCACCCGGTAGAGCGGCTTCACCTTCTTGACCAGGCCCGGCCGCGTCGCCTCGAGCACCGGGAACTGGCGTGCCATGGCCGCGGTGTCCCATCGCAGGGTGTTGCCGAACAGCACGGCCGCCTCGTCGTCCAGGTTGTGGCCGGTGGCGACCACGTCGTAGCCGCCCTCCAGCGCGGCCCGGTTGAACACGTACCGCTTGGACAGGCCGCACACGCCGCAGGACGAGCGGCCGTGCTTTCCGGCCGCCCGGGGGATCGTGTAGCCCTGCTCGACGGCCAGGTCGTGCACGACCAGCCTGGCGCCCCGGGCGGCGGCGAAGTCGCGGCAGACCTCCCTGGAGCGCTCGGAGTACCCGCCGATCCCGAGGCCGAGGTAGAGCCCGTCGGCCTGGTAGCCGAGCTCGAGCAGCAGGTCCCACAGGGCCAGGGAGTCCTTGCCGCCGGAGACCGCGACCACCACCCGGTCGGTGGGGGCGAGCATGCGGTGCTTGGCGATCGCCCGGGTGACCTGCTGGCCGACGTAGTGGAGGAAGCAGTCCCGGCAGAAGGCGGCGTTGTGCCTGCGGACCTCGATGACGATCGGCCCACGGCACCGCTTGCAGCGCATGGCCACCTCAGCCGCCCCCCCGCCCGTCGCCGCCGGATCCGGACCCGGACCCACCCGAGATCGCGAACCGGACCTCCACCTTGTCGCCGTCGTGCAGCTCGTCCTGGCTGGTGAGCAGGGCGCCGTCGCGGATCACGAGCACGGTGGTCGGCAGCACCTCCAGGTGGGCCAGGAGGTCGGCGACGCGGTGGGCGTCCGGCACCTCGACGGTGCGGTCCGGTGGGCGTAGTCGCGCGGTCACGAGCACGGCGGGTCCTTAGTCTTGGTGGGGACGGGCCAGCCCGGGCGGAGCCGCCTGGGCGGCATCCCCGGGGCGCTCCCGGCAGGTCCGGGCCGACGCCGGCGGGTCGCCGTCGTCCGTACCGGGCCGGTTGCCGGCATCAACGACACGATACCGTTCCCCCACCGTCGGCGACACCATCGGGCGGTCCGCGGGCCCGCCGGCTGCCCGCTCGTCCAATCCCGAGGGCGCGGTCACCCGGACCTGTCTGCCGACCCGGTTGCGGGACCGCTGCTCGCCCGCGCGCTCAGTTTGAACAACGCCGCCGCCTCTGTGACTGCCAGCGATAGCTGTCACCGCTGCCTGAGCGACCGGCGTCGTCTCGCGGTCCGATGGGTCGATGTACTGTCACCCTCGATTGGCGGAGCGTTCTCGGTACGATCACCAGACCCCACCGATCCAGGTGTCGAGGCGATCCTGCACCTCGCGCAGGCGCTCCGCCAGGCTCTTCAGCATCCCCACCGCGACCTTCGGGTTCTCCAGCAGGAAGGCCTGCAGGCCGTCGGCGGGGATCCGCAACGCCTCGACCGGCTCCACGGCCTTGACGGTCGCCTCGCGCCGCTCGCTGGCCAGCACCGCCATCTCGCCGAAGTAGTCGCCACCCTGGACGACCACCGGCCCGGCCGCCACCCCGACATGCGCCGGCGGCAGGCCGGCCTGGGGCAGCTGCTCGACCATGCGCAGCGCCGACAGCACCGCGCCCGCGGGATCCCGGAAGTGGACCATCACCCCGTCGCCCAGCCACTTCACGGGCACGCCGCCGTGGTCGCGCGAGGACCGATTGACCAGCACCGCCAGGGATGCGGCCAGCTCGGCCGCGGCCCGGTCGCCGCGCTCTTCGGTGAGCCGCGTGTAGCCCACCAGGTCCAGGAAGGACATCGCGGGGACCCGCCCGGGCCGCCCCAGCACCCCGGCCGCTTCGAGCTCGCTCTCGATGCGCTCGACCAGGTCCTCGGTCCACACCAGCTCCTGCTGCCTGCGGTAGATGGCCAGCAGCGCGGGGTCCGCCAGCGGCAGGAAGTCGACGCTCAGCCGGGCGGCCACCTCCATGGCGGTCCGCTGGTCGGCGCCGGACGCCAGCACCGCCCCCTCGAACCGCGCGTGGTAGATGTCGGCCCAGGCCGCGGCGACCAGCCGCAGGCCCTCCGCGTGGGCCCGGCCGAGCCGGGTCGTCCAGGCCAGGTCGAGGAGCCCGCTGGAGAAGCCCAGCTGCAGCAGCGGCACGATCTCCAGCTCGTCCTCCCTGATCAGCTCGTCGGGCGCCATCTGGGCAAAGCCCATGGACTCCAGCGCGCTGCCGAGCGTGTCCAGCGGTATGCCTGTCTCCTCGCTGACCGCTCGGTAGGTCCGCGCCGAGCGCACTGCCCAGCGCCGGAACGGGGCGGCCTCCAGGAAGGTGAACGACAGCCGGCCCGCCCGGATCGCCGACGCGATCCCGTCCATCGGCAGCCCGGCCTGCTCGCACGCCGTGGCCAGGCGGACCTTCTGCGCGTCGGCAGCCCGGGACGGGCCAGCTTCGTCCCGGGCCATCACGATGCCCAGGCCGACCAGGCGGTCGACCTCGGCCTCCGTCACGCCCGCCAGGTCGGCCAGCTCGGACGCCGACAGCGCACCCATCTCGGTCTTCATGCCGCCGCCATCCTAGCCCGGATCACGTTGGCTGTGACCCTCAAGTATGGGCCCCTGAGCTGCTGGAACGGGTCCAGAGAGGCGCTTCGTTGGAGCTCATCCACCACGGGCAAGGCGCCATCGGCTCCGGTGAGCGCATCGACACCTTCATCCACCGGACCTTCAACGTCCCCACCTTCAGCGAGACGTACAAGTACGCAGCCTATGACGGGTTGCAGCGACTCGAGGGGAAGCGGCCATGACCGGGCCCGCAATAACCGGGCGCCCTTCCGGATCGCGTGGGACCACCGGTCACGGGACCAGATCGGCGACAGCGTAGAGACGCCAGTCTCCGGGCGCTGGTCCGGCGCGTGCAGGCCGTGGATGGTGTGGTCGAGGGGAGGAAAGTCAAGAAGTGTGGATCGAGGGCGTTCCTTCTTCGCCGGCGTTCACCCGCCGGCGTCCTTCCGCTAGGTTTCCTTGGTGGCTGGGAGGCCGCTGAAGATCGCCGATCCTGCGGCTAATAGTCCACTTGCCCGCGTCCGGCTAGGTCAGCGCGACATCCAAGATCCTCTCGACGGTTTGCCGAGCGTCGAAGTACGTTTCGGCGATCTCCCGAGCAGTCCGGCAGTGCCGTTCGTAATCCGCGTTGACGGTCACCAGCGCCTCGGCGGCCTCCGCAGGTGTCGAGAAGCGGAAGAGGCCGTCGCCGGAAGGCAGGTACGAGCTTGGACCGGTGTTCTGCATCACCACCGGCTTGCCACTCGCCAGGTAGCACAAGCTCCGGTCGCTGATCCACGCGTTCTGCAGCTTGATGCACGAGGGTTTCACGCAGCTCAGCTCCCCGCGCGAGCGTTGGATGTAGGAGCGGTACATCTCGGGAGTCCTGCTGACCTCCGAGGAATGGCAGATCCGCCAGCCATGCTGCTCCATCATCTGACGGTCTTCTGCGTCTCCAGCGGCCAGATAGACAGCCAGCTCGAGCGGCTGGCTCGTCAAGCGGGGCAGCTCGGCGAACGCGAGGAAAGACACCCGCTTGTTGTTGTCGTACAGCACTTGGCGGCCATCCACGATCTCTGTCGCCCATCCGCTCCACCAGTTGGCGACCGTGGTGAACGCTTCACACCGGGAGTCGTACGTGTAGGGCCACAGCTCCAGGCACACCGGTGGTCGGATGTGGACCCAGTCGTGACCGCAGTCCGGAAACAGCGCCGATGGCGTTCCGACCGTCTCCCCGGTCGTGAAGTACAGATCGTGTGGCGCCACGGCGAGCTGGCCAGTGGACATCCACAGCTGCAGCAGACCCGGGTCGATATCCACCAGGGCGGTTCGACGGAAGCGGGCGAGCAACTCGGGCTCGATCGCGTAATGGAAGTTCAGCAGCAGGTCAGCACGTTCGAACACCGCCCTTGCCTCGGATCGCGTGGCCCCGATGAAGTCGTACTCCATGCCCTGCGCGCCCTCCCCGCCCGCGTCTGTGCAGAGGATGACCTTGCCGTCCAGGCCGTAGCGGTTCAGTCGCTGCAGCAAGGCCTCAATCCGAGAGCTGTCTTGGCCTGCGTCACCACTGCGAAAACGCTCGAGCCAGTAGACCTCGCAGCCCAACTGGCGCAGGCCCTGGGCATACTGCATGTAGACCCAGAAGTGGCCGCCTCCCTCGAGGAACTTCAAGGTCCTGTACGGCGAGATCACGACGGTGGCCATGTGGATCCTCTCTCCTGGGTCGCGCCGGCAAGAAAATCCATGGCCTCGCCGAAATTGACGAGCCGGATCTGCTGTGCTGCCAGAAACTTCTGGACCAGAGGGTGGCACAAGCTCCGCAACTCGACCTCCCGCTCCATCCGATAGGTGGATCGGAGTTCCGGGCCGCAGTAGCCCGGATGGCAGCTCAGCTCGGTGACGCCCTCCGGTATCTCGGTCTCCAGCAGACGGATCAAGCCTTGGACGCTGATCTGCTCCAGGTGCGTCTCGCCACCCCACTGGCCGTAGAACCTGGAGAAGTAGCGCACTGGCGAGTGCTCGCGCAGCGGCAGCCCGTGCCGGCCCGCCAGCTCGAGGAAGTAGGGGAGCAGCCGGGGGTTCCGGTGGAGATTGTGATGCGAGTCGAGATGCGTCGGCAGGCGGCCCACGAGCTCCTGGAAGGAGTGCAGCTGCTGTTGGAGGAGCGCGCGGCAGCGCTCACCGGTCTCGAGGTCGACGAGCGGCCGCCCCGAGGGATCCGTGAGATTGGCGTGCAAGCCCACGCTCAGCGCCGGCAGCTCGCGCGCCAGGCGCGCCGCCTCCTGGCTCGCGGGCATGTTCACTATCAGGCTCGCGCTCGTCAGCGGCCCACGCCGGTGGGCCTCTACGATGCCACGGTTGATTCCCGTACTGGCGCCCAGATCGTCACCGTTGACAACGAGATACTTCATGGCTGTGCTCCCGGGGAGCCTCGAAACAACCGGCGCCCGCTCATCCTGATCACACGGCCGGCTCGACGGATTCGAACCACCTCTCGATCTCGGCCAGGCTGTCGAACACCCATGCGGCCTGCGTCTGTACCGCCGCGATGCAGGGCCAGATGAGAGAATTGGCCAGGCGCGAGATCTCCGCGGTCTCCAGCAGGAGGTTCAGGTCGCTCGCGGCCGGCACCCGCCAACCCAGCGGTGCCACCGATTGCTGGTAGCGGTCGAGGATCCACGGGCGGTCGTGGGCCGAGAACCGGTACAAGAACGTCGAAAGATCATAGGTGAGCGGTCCCACACCCGTCGCGTCCCAGTCGATCAGGCGGGTCTGCAGACCGTGCCGCCTGGGCACCGCGAGGATGTTTTTCGGCCACAGGTCTCCGTGCAGCAGTGTCTCAGGCCCACCCAGCTCGGCCACGACCCATGCGCGGTCGGGGCCTTCGTCGAGAAGCTTGCACAGCCGGTGCAGCAGACGGTCCCGCAGCGCCAGGTTTCCCGAATCGGGGTCGACCAAGGGCGGCTGGAGAGATTCCAGGCCGCGGATGGCGTCGCGGAGGTTCGCGGTATAGAACGCCATTCCCAGATCGTGTCCATGCAGCCGGCATTCCGGCAGCAGTGGGTGCTCCGCGAAGCGGACGTGCAGCCCGGCAATCAGGTCGACCGCCGCCTCCACGCGGCTCCGCTCGGGGTTGACGGTGTCCAGCGTCTGGTCTCCGAGGTCCTCGTAGACGTGCCAGACGCACTGGGCGCCCCGCTCGGCGGCGACGCCGAGCAAGGCCGGGCCTCGCTGGCCCAGGTCGACAGCGGGGAGCCAGCGTGTCGCGACGAGCTGGTTGCGCTGAGCGCGTGCCAGATCCAGGCGCTTGACGACGAGCGTGCGAGCCTGACCGTCGATCTCGAACCCCAAGCGGTAGACCTTGCGCCTCTTCAGGCTTTGCTCGCTCGTCAGCCGCCCCGTCACCCGGGATGCGTCCAACAGCTCCAGCAGCACGCCACGGAGCTCTGTCAGCCCGAGTTGGCGGCTGTCGCTCAGCGCACCTTCGAGCCCCTCGATCACGGCGGAAATCCCCTCTCTGCTCTGCGTCCTGGAAGCTCGTGACCAGGACGGGGTGATGGTTTCCGATCTACTTGCTGCCGGCCCCTGATCGCCGGCAACGGGATTCTTGCCCCTTGCTAGATGCCCGCGCTGGCGATGATCTCGCCGCGAGCGAGCTCGATGCGCACGTCGCACGGCTGCAGCGTGCTCTCACGGTGGCTGATCATGATGGTGGTGCGGTTGTGCATGAGTCGCTCCAGCGCCTCCATGATCATGGCTTCGGTCCTGGGGTCGACCGAGCTGGTGGGCTCGTCCAGGATGAGGATCGGTGCGTCCTTCAGGAAGGCGCGGGCGAGGGCGAGGCGCTGACGCTCGCCGCCCGACATGCGCATACCGCGCTCCCCGACTTGGGTGTCGTAGCTCTGGGGGAGGCGCGTGATGAACTCGTGGGCGCTGGCCGCCGTGGCCGCCGCGACGATCTCCTCATGGCTGGCACGAGGGCGCGCGTACGCGATGTTCTCGGCGATGCTGGCAGAGAACAGCACTGGCTCCTGGAGGACGAGCGCGAACTGGTTGCGCAGGTCGGCGAGCTTGCAGTCACGCAGGTCGACCCCGTCCAGGAGGACGCGACCGGCGGTCGGGTCATAGAACCTCAGCAGCAGGCTCACCAGCGTGGTCTTGCCCGATCCGGTCAAGCCCGCGATACCCAGGCGCGCGTGGGGGTCGAGGTCGAACGAGAGATTGCGCAAGACCGGGAACTGATCCACGTAGGCAAAGGAGACGTCCCGAAAGGCGACGGCGCCAGCGGCGCGATGCGAAAGTGGCCGCGCCTCGGGCCGCTCGGGAACGTCCTGCACCTTGTCCAGCAGCGCGAAGGCGCGCTCGGCGCTTGCCAGCCAGGACTGCAGATCTGCGGCCCGTTTGCTGATGGTCTTCAACGGAGCGTACAGCTGTGCCAGGTAGCCCATCACCAAGAGCAGGTCTCCCAGGGTGAGGACATTCGACTGCACGTGCCGGATCCCGATGAACAAGACAGCACCGGTCCCCAGGGCGGTGGTCAACCCGACGAGAAGGGCGAAAGCACCCTCGAGGAACGCGAGGTGGATCCGCGCGCGCATGCCCTGGCTGGAGCGCTGCACGAAGCGCTCCTGCTCGCGGTCCTCCTGCCCGAACGCCTTCACCACGCGCAAGGCCGAAAGCGCCTCCTGGGCGACCGACAATGCCGAGCTTTCGAGCGCCTTCGCCTCACGCGACTGGCGACGGAGCCGTCGGCGGTAGACCCGCGAGATCACCAAGAGGACGGGCGAGATCACCAGCGCCACCAGCCCGAGCCGCCAGTCAACCCGGAGGATGATGTAGAGCATCGTGACGAGCGTGACGCCTGCCGTGATGAACGGGATAAGGCCCCCGATCACGATGTACTGGATCGCGGGAGCGTCATATTGGATCCGGTATGTCGAATCCGAGGTGCCCTGCTCGTCGTGGTACGAGACCGAGAGACGCTGGACGTGGCGGAAAAGCTGCGCCCGAAAGCTCAGCACGAGCCGCTCACCCGCGTAGGTGCTCAACAGTGAGCTGCCGAGCGCCTGGAGCTGGCTGAGCAGGGCGACCACCACGACAAGGCCGGTTGCGACGACCAAGACGGCGGCGCGAGAGCGTGTGGCGGTCGCCGGCAACAGCGCGTCGAGCACGCCGGGGACCGGGTGAGAGCCGAGGACGCTGTCGACAGCCACCTTCAGCGGCACTGGAGTGAGCAGGGCCAGCGGGCTCGACAGCAGGCTGAGCAGGAAGACGCCCACCACATGGTGCCGATAGGGCCGCGCCTGATCGAGCAGCCGCCGGTACAGCGCGAAATCGGTGGATCTTGCCCGTGGAGCGGACGCGGCCGTGCGGCTCGCCGGGAGCTCGGCGCTCTGGGCGCGCGCGGGCCGCGCGGGCATCCCCGCGGCCTGCCGACGCCCGTTCAGCCGCCAGGCCAGGCCAGCCGCGAGCGCGAAGCCCAGCAACCCGCCACCCGCCATCGGCAGCAACGGCCGCGGCTGCACCGGTTGCCTTGGCAGCTCCGCCGGCACCCGCAGCGCCACCGGGTCATCGACCCCGCTCTCGACGGTCAGCTCCTGGGCTCCGGCACCGACCCTGCCGAGATGCGCTGCTGTCCCGCGCCAGCCGTCGGTGACGACAATGGAGAGCGCGAGCCCCCCCAGGACCACGAACGCGGCAATGGCAAGCACGCCGCGCGTCCTCACGCGCGTGGCCCCCTCGACCGCGCGCCGTTTCGGTGCAGGCTTCGGGCAAGGGCGAACGGCCTCCGGCGCGGCGATGGGGTGCGCCCGTCCAGCTCCACTTGCTGGAGCGCGCAGCGGGCAGCGGCCGTGGCGCCGGCGGACTCCTGCAGTGCTCGGAGGCCGAGCAGGCCAGCAACCACAAGGAAGAGAGCAGGGACAACGCCCGCGTGGTCGAGCGCCGCCCTGATCGAGAGCCCGGCGACGAGGACGATCACCATGACCGCCGGCGTCGAGTACCTCGGCCATGAGCGGACGCGCACCAGCTGCCTGCCCGCACCATGCTCTTCGATCGCCATGAGCACACGAATGGCGCCAAACATCCCGCCGCGCACCTGCAGATCCCAACGGTCGTAGGGACCTCCGCGAACGACCAGCGCCCCAGCCGCCCGCAGGGCGAGTTCAAGATCCTGAAGCCGCCTCTCAGGAGCCTGCCAGCGTTCCGTCCAGGTCGCGGAGGTGCGCCGCCAGGGAAGCGAGAGCCCGGGCCGACCATGCCGCCGCCAAGGGGTGAGGCCGTGTCGCAGGCGACCCCAGAGGCGCGCTGCCGAGTGGAGCAGGTGCAGGCTTGCCGTCCCGCCCCGCAACTTCAGGCGCGCAACGCGAGAGCCGGGACCGCTTGTGAAGCAGGCTCGTGCCGCGCCCAGACCAGCCTGCAGGACGGGGGCGCCGGCGGCAAGGACGAGCAGCGGCAGGGCGAGACGTGCCCGCGTCCACACGATGCCGACCGCCGAGAGTGCAGCCAACGCGGCAGTAACCAGATACCACTCGGGCATCAGCGGGAGCGACCGAAGTACGCCAGGCACGGGCTGGTCGAGCACCTGAAACGGTGCGCTGCCCCAGGTGCCTTGATAGATTCGGCCCCGCCGGCCGAGCATCTGGGCGAGACCCTTGCCGTACATCCGACCGGTCCAGCTGACATGGCCTGCGCTGTTGTACTTCTCCGGCCACTTCCTTTCCAGCAGCACCTCGGCCATGGCGTAGCCCTGCTGCTGCCTCCAGTACGCGCGGACAGAATTGCGACGGTGGTGCCAGACCACGGCGGCTGCGCTGAACCCCAGCGTGCCGCCTGCTTGCCGCAGCCGCCAGCAGATATCGACGTCGTCGCCGGCAGTGCGAAACTGCGGATCGAATCCGCCTATCGCCTGCAGGTCGGCTTTACGAAACGCCATGTTGCAGCCGGGAATGTGCTCGGCCTCTTGATCGGAGAGCAGGACGTGCACCGGCCCGCCGGGCGCATTGGCCACACACTCGGCGATGACCCCATCCCCAGCAGGCGCAATATTCGGGCCTCCCACTCCGACATGGCCCGTACGCAGGAAGGTGAGCGCAAGGTACGCCAGCCAGTGCGGATCAGGTCGAGCGTCGTCGTCGATGAAGGCGACGATCTCGCCAGTGGCCGCTTCGATGCCCACATTGCGCGCATGACTCAACCCACGATGGGCCGTCGTGATCGGCGCAAACCCACACTGTCTCGCGATGGCCGCGGTGGCGTCCGTCGAGCCGTCGTCGACGACGATGACCTCGAAGTCAGGGTACTCGAGCTCCGGCAGGCCTTCCAAGCAGTTGCGGATCGTGCGCTGCCCGTTGTAGCTGCACACCACGACCGAGATCCGAGGCCACGGCAGGTCTGCCGCGACCGGTACGTCGGCGAATGCCTTGCGCACAGCCGCCAACGCGGGTTTCGGGCTCCGGTCCCTGCGGGTGAGCCCGAAGTCCCAGTCATCGACCGCGGCGCCAGCCCTGAACCACTCGTCGGTCCAGGCATAGACGAAGGCGCCCGCGCAGCCGGCCGCAAACGCCGTGCGAATCTGCCAGTCGAGTACCTGCGCCTGCACGGGCTCGCCATGCCGAACGCTGTCCAGCCCCACCTCGGTCAGGACGAGCGGGCGCTCGCCGGCGATGTTCTGCAGGCGCGCCAGGTAGGCCTCGAGGCGCTCCTGGGACTCCAGGTAGACGTTGAAGCAGACCACGTCCAGGAAGGGCAGCTGCAGGTACTCCGTGGAGGGATAGTTCACGTAGGTCACAAGGGCCTGGGGATCCTCCGCCTTGGCGGCCCGGCACAGCCGCTCGAGATACCGCTCGATCCGGCGAGGGCCGAGCCAGCGCACGATCGGGGCCGGGATCTCGTTGGCGATCGCGTAGCACAGGACAGCCGGGTGGGCAGCGCACGCACGGACCCCGGCGCGTACCAGCGCCTCGACGTCCGGTGAACCCTCTTTGTCGGCCAGAAAGCCGACGTAGCGCTCCACCGACAGGCCAACCATGATGCGCAGGCCGTGCCGATACGCGGAGTCGAGCAGCCAACGTGGCGGGACGGTGTATGTCCGGACGGCATTGATCCCGTTCGCAGCCATCGCGGCGAAATCTCGCTCAACGACCTCGGGACGGGGATACTCAGCACCGTCGTCGAGCGGACGAAATGTCCCGTAGGTCACACCGCGAAGGTACAGCTTTGCGTCATCGAGGAAGAGGAACTTGCCGCGCACGCACGGACGAGGCGCAGGTTGCGCCGACTCCGACACGGGAGGAGGTTCGAGCATCGGTAACGGTCGGCCCCCCCGCCTTCATCCCGGACTTGGCCAAAAGTCTGGTGCTTGCCCTTCCTTGCGTCAAGCTTACGTTTCGCCGTTTTGCTCGGCTGCTGACTGGATAGAGCTGATCATATCTTTCGTACAGTAATGAGGGTGTCCGTGATGCTCCGTGCGTCCTGACATTGACGGGGACCAGACCATCGGCAAGGTGTCGAAGCCTGCCATGGAGGCCTGGTCCCCGTGTCATACTGCCCGCGCTCGTCGCTGCCCGCCAAGGTGCTGGCCTGGCTCACCGGCCGCCTGGCGCACCTGACGTGCTCCAACCGATTTGGAACATGTGCAGCGCACTTGCGAGTCCGGTGGGGTGGTCACCCGGACCTCGGGAGGGGATCACCCGGACCTCCGGAGGGGCGGTCATCCCGGCCTTCTCCCGAGGGGCCGGTCACCCCGGACCGGACGGCGTGTGCAGGTGGTCGGTGCGCCTGGCCGCGCGCTCGCCCTCGACGGCGGCCCGGAACAGGAACAACCCGAGCACCACCTGGAGGAGGTAGCGGGGCGAGTGGTCCAGGAGCATGGCCACGCCGCCGCCCGCGACGAGCAGGACGGCCAGGCCGCGGCCGAGCCAGGCGGTGACCCGGGTGGCGAGGACCCGGCGGCCGGTCAGCTTCCAGACCAGCGCCCGGGCCAGCCGGCCGCCGTCCAGCGGGAAGCCGGGGAGCAGGTTGAACACGGCCAGCACCAGGTTGCCGGCGCCGAGGAACCATGCCAGCTGCGCCACCCAGCCCGTGGCGAGCTGGCTGGTGAGCGCGAACAGCCCGGCCAGCACGACCGAGGCGAGCGGCCCGGCCATGGCCATGAGCACCTCGCCGCCGGGACCGCCGGGCTCGCTGAGGATGCGGGCTGCGCCGCCGAACACGTAGAGGGTGACCTCGGCGGTGGGCACCCCGAGGGCGCGGGCGGCCAGGGCGTGGCACAGCTCGTGGGTCAGCACCGAGGCGAAGAAGGCGAGGCTGAAGCCGAGCGAGAGCGCGAGCGCGCCGGTGCCGGTGACCGTGGGCGCCCACACGTCGAGGGTGCCCACGGTGAACACGAGCAGGCCGAGGAACCAGGTCAGGTCGAGGCGGACCGGGACACCGAGCACCCGTCCGACGTCGAGGCCCCGCCCCAAGCCGCGCTCCTTCGTCCGGGGTGCCTCCGCACCAGGCGTGTCACAGCACGTACGCGCTTGCCGCCGGCTTGGTTCCCGCCCCCGGCGGGGCACCGTCCGCGTCACGCGGCCTTCCTGCAGGGTAGCTGGCGGTGGGTCCCATGTCTGCCCCTGCCGCTGCCTGCCCCTGCCGCTGGCCCCTGCCGCCAGTGGTATGCCTCTACCTCTACCTCTACCTCTACCTCTACCTCTACCTCTACCCTCTGCCTGCCGCCAGCGGTGTGCGGCTACCGGTCGAGCAGCCCCATGCCGCGGGCCCAGGAGGTGGCGTACGTGTCGACCGAGGCCTTCTCGGCCTCCGGGCTGACCGTGAGGGGCTTCAGGCACTCCACCATGACCGCCACCTCGTCGGTGGTCTGCTTGCTGGCCGCGCCCTCGGCCGCGCCGGGCTGGGGCCCGTGGTGGACGCCGGCCGGGTGCAGGGTGGCCATGCCACGGTCGATCCCCTTGCGGCTGAAGAAGTCGCCGTCGTGGTAGAAGAGCACCTCGTCGTTATCAATATTTGAATGGTAGAAGGGCACCCGCAGGGCGCCCGGCTCGGTCTCGAACGGGCGGGGCGCGAACGTGGCGACGTCGAACCCGCGGCAGCGGAAGGTCGTGTGCACGCTCGGCGGCAGGTGGTAGCGGGGGCTGACCACCGGCCGGAAGTCGGCCACGTTGAGCCGGTAGGGCACCAGGTCGCCCTGCCAGCCGACCACGTTGAGCGGGTGGTGCGGGAAGGTGAACGTGGTCACCTGGCCGCGGCGCCGCACCTTGACCCGGAACTCCCCCCGCTCGTCGTGCGGGTCGGGCTCGGGGGTCTCCAGCACGCCCGGGTCGAACAGGGCGTGCTGGCCGAGCAGCCCCTTGTCGGGCAGGACGAACTCGTCGCCCTCGATCAGCAGGAAGAAGTTGTCGGTGGTCTCCGGGACGACGCGGTGGGTGGTGCCCTTGGGCACGACGAGGTAGTCGCCGGGCCGGAAGCCGAGCGGGCCGTAGTCGGTCTCGAGCGTGCCCGTGCCCCGGTGGACGAAGTAGACGACGTCGCCGTCGGCGTCCCGGACGAAGAACGGCATGGGTGCGGCCCGGCGCGACACCAGGATGGCCAGGTCCTCGTTGGAGAGCACGACGAGCGGGTCGCCCTCGGGGTCGGTCTGGTCGGGCGGCGTCACCTGGTTCCAGTCGAAGGCCCAGGGCCGCAGCGGCCCCTCGACCTTGACCCAGGCGGTCGGCGGCGCGGTCCGGTACAGGTGCGAGGCCCGCCCGGTGAACGCCTGGCGGCCGTGCTCCTCCTCGTAGGTCCCGTCGGGCAGGTCGACGTGGGCCTGCCTGGTCACCCTGCCCTTCGACTGCGGGATCATCGCGCCCTCCTCGGTCTCGGTGGCGTCGCCCAAAGGCGTACCGGCAGCGTACCCGTCACGAGGGTCAAGGGCTCCCGCCCCGCGGACCACTGACAGCCGAGGTCCTCACCGGCCTGCCCGCGGCCACCATCGCCCGCCTCCCGTGGGCTCGCCCCGCCCGCCCGGCCGCCGCCCGGCACGGCCCTCGGCGGGTGGTGGCGCTCAGCCCGAGGCGGCGTCCTCCTCGAGTGGCCCGCGGGCGGCCCGGGCATCACCCGGGCCGGTGCCGCCGGCGGCACCGGCGGCCAGGGCGGCGGCCAGCCCGCGGGCCAGCCTCGGCTCGACCTCCGCGCCCGGCTCGACCTCGACCGCCCCCAGGTGGGCGGCCAGGCGCCGGGCGGCCACGGCGGTGGCCGCGACCGCCGCGGCCGGGTCGGCGCCGTCCTCGACGGTGAGGGCCCGCAGCAGCAGCCGGCCGCCGGGCCGGTCGTGCTTGGGGTCGACCCGGGCGACCAGGCGGTCGCCGGCCAGGACCGGCATCACGTAGTAGCCGTGGCGCCGTTTGGCCGCCGGCACGTACACCTCGATGCGGTAGCGGAAGCCGAACAGCCGCTCGGTCCGCTCCCGGAACCAGATGAGGGAGTCGAACGGGCTGAGCAGGACCGGCGGGCGGGCGCCCGCTCCCCTGGGCACGGGCGTGCCAGGCAGCATGTAGGCCGGCTTGGCCCAGCCCTGCACCGCGACCTCGGCCAGCAGCCCGCTGGCGAGCGCCTCGGCCAGCGCCGGCCTGGCCTCGGCGGGCGGGAGCCGGAAGTAGTCGGCCAGGTCGGCCGCGGTGCCCACCCCGAGGGCGCGGGCGGCGAGCACGGTGAGGGCGACCGCGGCCTCCGGCTCGGAGGGGACCGACACGTCGAGCCCGGGCGGCAGGACGCGCTCGGCCAGGTCGTAGCGGCGCTCGAACCGGACCCGGTCGTGGACCAGCACCACGCCCTGGTCGAACAGGTCCTCGAGCACGTGCTTGGCCGGCGCCCAGTCCCACCACGTCCCCCGCGGCCCTGCGTCCGTCTCCCGGAACGCCGAGGCGGCCAGCGGCCCTTGCTCGGCGATGCGCGCGAGGACCTTCGGGTACAGCTCGGCGTGCTCGGTGCGGACCCCGGCCCACCAGCCCCGGGTGGTCGCCGCCATCCGGCGCATCCGGGGCAGGAACCAGCGGTAGCTGTCGATGGGCAGGAACGAGGCGGCGTGGCCCCAGTACTCGAACCCCGCCCGCCGCCGGTACAGCAGGCGCTCGAAGGCGGCCGGGTCGTGGGCGCCCACCCTGGACGCCATGACCAGCTCGTGGCTGCGGGCGACCACGTTGATCGAGTCGATCTGGATCGCACCGAGCCGCTGCAGCGCGACCCGCATGGCGGCCGGCCCGGCCGCCCGTTCCGGGGGCGGTGGCGCGCGGAGCAGCCCCTGGGCGGCCAGGGCGAGCCGGCGCGCCTGGCCGACGGAGAGCGAGTCGGGCATGCGGCCAACCCTACCGGACACCGCCGACAGCGCCGGCCCTTACGCGTGCCAGGCAAGCAGGCGCGCCCAGTGCCCGGTGCCGTGCCGTCCTCAGTGCCCGCCACGCAGGAAGGCGGTGCCGCCGGTCGCATCGAGGCCCGGGTGCGTCGCTGCCCAGGTGGTGCCGACTGCCCTGGCGGGACTGGGCGGGCCCTGTTGGGCGTCCGGGCCCGGGTGCGGTACGGTCCTGGCTCATGGAGCCGATGCCGGTCGTGGCCTGCGACGCCCACCGCGCCCACGACCCGCCGTACGAGATCAACTTCGGCCGGACCGTGAAGCCGGTGTGGGAGCGGGTCGCGCGCGGCGAGGTGCTCCGCTCGGCCCTGGCCGGCGCCGGCCACCCGGTCACCGGCCCGGTCGAGCACGGCCCCGAGCCGCTGCTGGCCGTGCACGACCGCGCCCTGCTCGGCTTCCTGGAGAGCGCCTGGGACGACTGGCGCGCCCACCGCGGCCCGGACGTGCTCGTCCCCGACACCTTCCCGGTGCCGGGCCTGGGCCGAGGGTCGGCAAGACCGCCCGTCTCCGGCCTGGGGCGACCGGGCTGGTTCTGCTTCGACACCGCCACGCCGCTGGTGGCGGGGAGCTGGCGGGCGGCGCGGGCCGCCGCCGACGTCGCCCTGACCGGCGCCGACCTGGTCGCCGAGGGCGCCCCGGCCGCCTTCGCGCTGTGCCGGCCGCCCGGGCACCACGCCGGCCCGGGCTACTTCGGCGGCTTCTGCCTGCTCAACAACGCGGCGATCGCGGCCCGGGCCCTGGCCGGGCTGGGGCGGGTGGCGGTGGTGGACGTCGACTTCCACCACGGCAACGGCACCCAGGACGTGTTCTGGGAGGACCCCGGGGTGCTGTACGTGTCGCTCCACGGCGACCCGGCCGTCCACTACCCCTACTTCACCGGCAACGCCGACGAGGTGGGCGCTGGCGCGGGCGCGGGCACCACCCGCAACCTGCCCCTCCCCGACGGCACCGGCGACGACCGCTACCTGCGGGCGCTCGAGGAGGCGGCCGGAGCGGTGGCCGCCTTCGACCCGGCCGTGCTGGTGGTGAGCCTCGGCTTCGACACCTTCGTCGAGGACCCGATCGGCGGGTTCGGGCTCGGCGCCGGCGCCTACCCGCGCATCGGGCGGCTGCTGGCCGGGCTGGCCCTGCCCACGCTGTTCGTGCAGGAGGGCGGCTACGCGCTCGACGCGATCGGCGACTGCGCGGTGGCCACCCTGGCCGGGTTCCAGGGCGCCCGCTGACCCCTCACCCGGGGTCCCCCGCCCAACCAGCCTCAGGGCTCGCCGCCCAGGAACCTGGCCGGGTCGAGTGCGCGCACCTCGGCATGCTGGCGCTGGAGCGACCAAGTTGGCCGGCGAGCCCTCAGCCGCGCGGCCCGGGAGGGTCGGGGTCGGCCCGGTCCGGCTCGGCGGGGCGCCCGTCGCCGGTCTCCTCGGCGTGGAAGACGACCTCGACGGTCTGCTCGGGCCGGCGCTCCTCCTGCTTGGCCAGCGCCTCGAGGACCCGCTGGTCGGCACCTGCCAGCGGCGGCTGGACCAGGCCGCGCGGCCACAGGCGCCTGGTCCGGACCACGTTGAGCTCGGCCGCGTACAGCGTCACCGTCGCGGCCAGGTACAGCCACGACAGCAGCCCGATCACCAGGGCGAACGTCCCGTAGGTGTTGCTCGCCCGCTTGAGCTGGCTGTCGACGTACCAGCCGCCCAGCTGCTGCAGCACGAGCCAGCCGAGCGCGGCGAGCACCGCGCCGGGCAGGAGGTCGCGCACTGCCATGTTGCGGACGGTGAGCACCCCGAAGGCGAGCAGGAACAGCAGCGTGTTGACGGCCAGGGAGATGCCGACGCCGGCCAGCCGCGAGGCGGCCGAGTCCCCGGCCGCGGTGACGCCCGACACCACGGTGACGAGCAGGAGACCGCCGCCGAGGGTCACGAGCCAGAGCAGGCCACGGACCCGCCGGACCAAGAAGTTCGGGTAGCGCTTGCGGGGGACGTTCCAGATCCCGTTCATCGCCTGCTGGGCCGCCTCGGCAACCCCCAGCCCGCCGTACAGGGCGGTCAGCAGCCCGACGGCCAGGGCCGTCCGGCTGCCCCGCAGGGCGCCGAGGTTCTCCGCGATGTCGTGGCCGATCACCGGGAACTGGACCAGGGCCGAGTCGAGGATGCGCTGCTGCAGGTCGGTCCGGTCCTGCAGCACGAACCCGAGCAGGGTGGTGAGCACCATGAGCAGCGGGAACAGCGAGAAGAACCCGTAGTAGGCGAGCAGGGCGGCGTGGCTGCCGCCCTGGTCGTCACCGTACTTCTTGACCACGGCGATCGGGAACCCGAGCCACGGCTGCCGCTGCTGGAAGCGGTCCAACGCCCGCAGCAGCTCCTGCGCCCGTCCCATCGCCGGCTGCCCGGCTCAGCGCTTGTCGCCCCGCTCCTCGGGGACGTGGCGCTCGCCCTCCCCGACGTAGAGCTGGCGGGGCCGGGCGATCTTCTGCTCGGGGTCCAGCAGCCCCTCCTGCCACTGGGCCAGCCAGCCCGGCATGCGGCCGATCGCGAACAGCACCGGGAACATCTCCACCGGGAAGCCCATGGCCTGGTAGATGATGCCCGAGTAGAAGTCGACGTTGGGGTAGAGCCGCTTGCTCACGAAGTGGTCGTCCTCGAGGGCGATCCGCTCGAGCTCCACCGCGATCTCGAGCAGCGGGTTCATGCCGGTGACCTTGAACACGTCCTCGGCCACCTGCTTGATGATCGTTGCCCGGGGGTCGTAGTTCTTGTACACGCGGTGCCCGAAGCCCATGAGCCGGAACTCGCCCGCCTTGACCCGGCGGACGTAGTCGGGCACCTGGTCCACCGAGCCGATCTCGTTGAGCATGCGCAGGACCTGCTCGTTGGCGCCGCCGTGGAGGGGACCGTAGAGGGCGGCGACGGCCGCCGCCGCGGCCGAGTAGGGGTCGGCGTGGGAGCTGCCAACCGCGCGCATGGCGTTAGTGGAGCAGTTCTGCTCGTGGTCGGCGTGGAGGATGAACAACACGTCCAGGGCGTGCTCGAAGACCGGGTCGGGCTTGTACTCGAGCTCCACCGCCTTCCACATCATGTTGAGGAAGTTGCCGGCGTACGACAGCTCGTTGTTGGGGTAGACGTAGGGCAGGCCCATCGCGTGCCGGTAGGCGAACGCGGCCAGGGTGGCGATCTTGGCGATGAGCCGGACGATCTGCTCGTGCCGCTTGTCGGCGTCGTGGATCTTCTTGGCGTCGGGGTAGAAGGTCGACAGGGCGCCGACGGTGCCGACGAGGATCCCCATGGGGTGGGCGTCGTGGTGGAACCCGTCGATGAACTTCTTGATGTTCTCGTGGATGAGGGTGTGGTGGGTGACTTCCTGCCGCCACTCGGCGAGCTGGGCCTGGTCGGGCAGCTCGCCGTCGATCAGCAGGTAGGCGACCTCGAGGAAGGTGCACCGCTCGGCCAGCTCCTGGATCGGGTAGCCGCGGTAGCGCAGGATGCCCTTGTCGCCGTCGATGAAGGTGATCGCGCTGCGGCAGCTGGCGGTGTTCAGGAAGGCGGGGTCGTAGGACAGCAGCCCGAAGTCGTCGTCGTCGACCTTGATCTGGCGCAGCGCGGTGGCCCGGATGGCGCCGTCCTCGATGGGGATCTCGTAGGTCCGTCCGGTCCGGTTGTCGGTCACGCTGAGCGTGCCGGCGCCTGGTTGCTCCGACATGGTGACTCCTTCATCCCGCGCGGCGAGCAGCTTCCTGAACCCTACCGTGACCTGGGTTACCACTAACCTGCCGGCGCCGCTACCCGGCCGCGGCCCGGTCGAGCAGCCAGGTGACCGTGCCGCCGGCCTGCTCGACGGTGGCCGCCGCGCGGGCGATGGGCAGGCCGGAGGCAGGCCGTTCCAGGGCCTGGGCGACCGGCGCGGCCTTCTCCCGCCCGGCGGCCAGCACCAGCAGCCGCTCGGCGCCGGCCAGGGCGGCCAGGGTGAGGCTCAGCCGGTCGGGCGGCGGCTTGGGGGCGCCGTGGACGGCGACCACCAGCCGGTCGACCATCTCGAGCTCCGGGCGGCCGGGGAACAGCGACAGGCAGTGCCCGTCGGGGCCCACCCCGAGCCAGACCAGCTCGAGCCGCGGCACTCCGGCGGGGGTGTGCGGCAGCTCGCGCAGCCTGGCCTCGTACTCGGCGGCGGCCTGCTCGCCGGGGATCTCGCCGCGCAGGCGGAGCAGGTGGCGCTCGGGCACCGGGACGTGGTCGAGCAGGGCCGCGGACGCCTGGCCCCAGTTCGACTCGGGGTGGTCGACCGGCACGCAGCGCTCGTCACCCATGCCCACCCGCACCCGGTCCCACTCGACCCCGCCTCGCAGGTCGTGGCCGGCCAGGCGGCGGTAGGCGGCAACCGGGCTGGCGCCGCCGGTCAGCACCCACGTGCACGACCCGTACGCCTCCACCGCCGCCTCGATGTCGGCGATGACCGCGCGCGCGGCCGCCTCGGCCAGCGCGCCCGCGTCCTGGACCACCTCCACCCGACCGATGGCGCTCCCCTCCCTGCTTGCGTCGACCCGGCCGCTGGTGCGCCCGCCGGGGTCAGGGCTCGCCGGCCAGCACCTTGGTCGCTCCAGCGCCAGGATGCCGAGGTGCGCGCACTCGACCCGGCCAGGTCATCCGGCGGCGAGCCCGTTACTGCTCGGCCAGGGCGGCCGCCTGCAACAGGGCCGCCTCGAAGATGCGCTCGCGCCCGAACACCTCCAGCTCGGCGCCGAGCCCGGCCGGGTCGCTGCTGGCGGCCAGGCCGACCTTGCGGCGCGTGGTGGCGTGCCCGGGGGCCTCCACGGTGGCGACCAGGTGGCCGGGCGGCGCCTCCACACGGATGCTGGCCGGGCCGTCGTCGGTGGCGACCTGCAGGTCGACCCTGGCGAGGGTGCCCGACCCGAGCGCCTGGGTGATGTGCGCCTCGCAGGTGCCCTGCTCGGTGGCGTACCGGGCGACCCAGTCGTCGCCGGTCAGGTGCGCCCGGTCCAGCGCCCAGCCGAGCCGGGAGGCGAACCACCCGGCCAGTTCGAGCCCGGCGGTTGGCTCGACCGTGTCCACCCGCAGCCAGCGCACCCGGTCGACCGCGCTGCGCAGCGGCGGGCCGCCGAACGGCGCGGCGAGCAGCTCCCGCCAGGGCGTCAGCCGCTGCCAGACGCAGTCCGACAGCGCCGCGGTGAGCGCCGAGGCCGCCTTGGCCAGCCGGGCGAGGTCGGCGGGCGGGTCGGCGAACGCGGCCGAGTCGACGATCAGCCGGTCGCTGACCGAGTTGAGTTCGTCGAAGGCCTCGTGGGCGAACGGCGGGGTGCCCCACCAGAAGGTGAACACCGGCAGCTCGGGCAGCAGCAGCGGCAGCACCACCGCGGTCAGGTGGCGCGGGGGGACGGTGGCCTGCACGACCACCTCGTCCCAGGCCATGCCGGGCCCGCTCCTGGGGTCCTGCTGCACCACCCGGGCCCAGGCGCGCACCCCCTGCCTGCCCTGGGGCGGCTCGGCGATCAGCACCACGCAGCGCGACGGCGCCCGCGGCCCGAGCCGCTCGACCGCGGCCAGCGCGTGCTTGCCGGCGGCCCGGTCGGGGCAGACCACCACGAGGTTGGCCACGCTGGCGCGCACGAGGGCGCCATGGTCGCCTTCCCACTGCCTGCGCTGGCGCTCGAGGGCCTTCTCGATGTCGGCGGGGGCGACCGGCTCCAGCGCCCAGCCGCCCACCTCGCCCCGCCTGGCCGTCCCGGTCACGGGCGCCTCCAGCGCCGGGCGGGCTGGTGGCGTGCGATCAGCTCGTCGGCCGCCTTCGGGCCCCACTCCCCCGCCGCGTAGTTGGGGAGGTCGGGTGGGGGCGCCTCGGCCCAGCGGTCGAGGACCGGCTGCACGACCTGCCAGGCCAGCTCGACCGAGTCCCAGCGGGGGAACAAGGTCGGGTCGTCCACCATCACGTCGAGCAGCAGGCGCTCGTACGCGTCGGGCAGGTCGTCGGCGAACGCGGTGCCGTAGGAGAAGTCCATGTTGACCGAGCGGACCTCCATGGACGGCCCGGGCACCTTGGCGCCGAACTTCATCGTGATGCCCTCGTCGGGCTGGATGCGCAGGACGAGCGCGTTGGGTTCCAGCCCGTCCTGGGCCGCCTCGCCGAACGGCAGGTGCGGCGCGGCCTTGAACTGGACCACGACCTCGGTGGCCCGCTTGGGCAGCCGCTTGCCGGTGCGCAGGTAGAACGGGGTGCCCGCCCAGCGCCAGTTGTCGATCAGCAGCTCGAGCGCCACGTAGGTCTCCACCGTCGAGTCGGGCGCCACGCTGGGCTCCTCCCGGTAGGCGGGCACCTGCTGGCCGTCGACCCAGCCCTCGCCGTACTGGCCGCGGACGGCGTTGCGGTCCACCGTCTCCCCGTTCATGCGGCGCACCGCCTTGAGCACCTTGGCCTTCTCGTTGCGGACGTCCTCGGGCTCGAAGGTGGCCGGCGGCTCCATCCCGACCAGGGCGAGGACCTGCAGGGCGTGGTTCTGGATGATGTCGCGGATCGCGCCGGCGGTCTCGTAGAAGTTGCCCCGGTGCTCGATGCCGAGCGACTCGGCCACGGTGACCTGCACGTGGTCGACGTAGCGGTGGTTCCAGACCGGCTCGTAGATGCCGTTGGCGAAGCGGAACGCGATGATGTTCTGGACGCTCTCCTTGCCCAGGTAGTGGTCGATGCGGAACACGTCGCGCTCGGGGAACACGTCGGTGACCAGCGCCTGGAGCTCGCGGGCGGAGGCCAGGTCGTGGCCGAACGGCTTCTCGACCACCACCCGGGACCAGCCCCGGTCCCAGCCCCGGCCGCCGATGCCGGACTTGCCGATCCCCCGGATGGTGTCGGGGAACAGCCTGGGGATGAGCGACAGGTAGAACAGGCGGTTGCCGTCGGTGCCCAGGTCGCGGTCGAAGCGGTCGAGCAGGTCGCCGATCCGGGCGTAGGTGTCGGGGTCGCTGGACGACCCGCTGACGTAGTGCAGCCGCCGCGCGAACGACTCCCACACCTCTTTCTGGATCGGCTGGGTGCGGGAGAACTCCTCGACCGCCTTGCGCATGTCGGCCCGGTACTCCTCGTCGGTGAACTCGGTGCGCGAGGAGCCCACCATCGCGAAGTTCTGCGGCAGCAGCCGGTGCAGCTCGAGGTTGTACAGCGCGGGGACGATCTTGCGGTGGGCGAGGTCACCCGAGCCGCCGAACACCACCATCGCGGTCGGGGGCGGCGTGGCCCGGACCCGGTCGCCGACCACCAGCGGGTTGCCGTCCCCGGGGGTCACCGCGGCACCTCCGTCTTGTGCACCGGGTGGCCGCCGAACTCGTTGCGCAGGGCGGAGATCAGCTTGCCTGCGTAGGAACCGTCCACCCGCGAGCGCAGCCGCATGATCAGCGACAGGTTGATGACCGGGGCCGGCACGTCCTTGGCCAGGGCCTCCTGGACCGCCCAGCGCCCCTCGCCGGAGTCCTCGACCCAGCCGCTGAAGCCGGCCAGCTCCGGGTCCTTGGCGTAGGCGGACGCGATCAGGTCCAGCAGCCACGAGCGCACCACGCTGCCGTGCCGCCAGAGCTCGGCGACCTGGTGCAGGTCGAGGTCGTAGTCGCTGGCGTGGAGGATCTCGAAGCCCTCGGCGTAGGCCTGGAGGAGGCCGTACTCGATGCCGTTGTGGATCATCTTCACGTAGTGGCCGGCCCCGGACGGGCCGACGTGGGCGTAGCCGCCCTCGGGGGCGAGGGTCCGGAAGGCCGGCTCGGCCCGGGCGAACGCGTCGTCGGGGCCGCCGACCATCAGGCAGAAGCCCTCCTTGAGGCCCCAGACGCCACCGGAGGTGCCGACGTCGAGGAAGGAGATCCCCTTCGCCCCGAGGGCCCGGGCCCGGGCCACCGAGTCCTGGAAGTGGGAGTTGCCCCCGTCGATCAGCACGTCCCCGGGGTCGAGCAGCCCGGCGAGCCGGTCGATCGCCTCCTGGGTCGGCGCCCCGGACGGGACCATCACCCACACCGTCCGCGGCGGCTCCAGCTTGTCGCGGAGCTGCTCGAGGGTGGCGGCGGGCTCGGCGCCGTCGGCCGCGACCGCCTCGATCGTCTCGGGCGACCGGTCGAAGGCGACCACCCGGTGGCCGTCGTCGAGCAGCCGGCGGGTCAGGCCGGCCCCCATCCGTCCGAGTCCCACCATGCCGATGTCCACGCTGGTGTCCTCCCTGCCACGCTGGTCTTGAGGGTGCGGGTCAGCCCACGGCCCTGGCCCGCTTGGCCTCGACCGTGTCCAGGGCGGCCTGGTAGCTGTCGGCGAACTTCTTCACGCCCTCCTCTTCGAGCTCCCGGCCGACGGTGGCCTCGTCGATGCCGAGCGCGGCCAGCTCCGACCAGAGCGCGTGGGCCCGGTCGAGGCCCTCGGTCGCGGTCTGGCCGCGGACCACGCCGTGGTCGGCGAACGCCTCGACCGTCTCCAGGGGCATGGTGTCGACCGTCTGCCTGGCCACCAGCTCCTCGACGTACATGACGTCCCGGTAGGCCGGGTTCTTGGTGGAGGTCGAGGCCCACAGCGGGCGCTGGACCCGGGCGCCCTCGCGGGCCAGGGCCTCCCAGCGCGGCCCGGTGAACGTCTGCTGGAACACCTCGTAGGCGAGCTTGGCGTTGTCGATCGCTGCCGTGCCCAGCCGGGCCCTTGCCCGCTCGGCGTCGGGGCCGCCCCGGTCCACGATCGCCTGCAGCTTGGCGTCGACGTTGGTGTCGACCCGGCTCACGAAGAACGAGGCGACGCTGGCGACCGACTCGAGGTCCCCGCCCGCGTCGGCCAGGTCCTCGAGCCCGGCCAGGTACGCCCCGATGACCTCCCGGTACCGGTCGATCGAGAAGATGAGGGTCACGTTGACGTTGATGCCGGCGCCGATCGAGGCCCGGATCGCGGGGATGCCCGCGGCGGTGGCGGGGATCTTGATGAAGACGTTGGGCCGGTTGAGGGTGTCGAACAGCCGTCTCGCGTCGCGCACGGTGGCGTCGGTGTCGTTGGCGATGCCGGGGTCCACCTCGAACGACACGTAGCCGTCGCCGGCGTTCTGCTCGTAGACCGGCTCGAGCTCGTCGGCGGCGGCCCGGATGTCGTCCAGGGCGAGGGCCTCGAAGATGACCCTGGCGTCCAGGCCCTCGCGGGCCAGCCGCGCGATGTCGTCGTCGTAGAACGAGCCCTCGCCCATGGCCTTCTGGAAGATGGTGGGGTTGGAGGTCACCCCGACGACGAAGTACTCGTCGCGGAGGCGGCGCAGCTCCCCCTTCTGGAGCCAGTCGCGGGCGATCGAGTCGCACCACACGGCGACCCCCTGCCGGGTGAGCTCTTCGAGTGGACGGGTCATGTCAGGCTCCTTTGCTGCGCTCACGCGCGTGCCGCGCGCTGCCGTCGTCGAGCGGGCCCCCGCCGGCGCCGGCGGACCCCGAGCCGCTGCGGCGACCGGCCCGCCGGTGGACCGCCCTGGCCCGGGCCGCGATGTTGTCAGGGGTGAAGCCGAACTTCTCGAGCACGATGGCACCCGGCGCGGACGCGCCGAAATGGTCGATGCCGAACGCCTCGCCGGCGTCGCCGACCCACCGCTCCCAGCCGAACCGGGCCGCCGCCTCGACCGACAGGCGGGCGGTGACCGCCGGCGGCAGGACCTGGTCGCGGTAGGCCTGGTCCTGGTCCTCGAACAGCTCCCAGCAGGGCATGGACACCACCCGGGTGGGGATGCCGCCGGCCTGGAGTTGGTCGCGGGCGGCCAGCGCCACCCACACCTCGCTGCCGCTGGCGATCAGGACCAGCTCCGGGTCGCCCCCCTGGGCCTCGGCGAGCACGTAGGCGCCGCGGTGCAGCCCGTCGGCCCCGGCGTGGGTGGAGCGGTCGATCGGGGGCAGGTCCTGGCGGCTGAGCGCCAGGGCGGTCGGGCCGTCGGTGCGGCGGATCGCCGCCCGCCACGCCTCCGCGGTCTCGGGAGCGTCGGCAGGGCGGACCACCCGCAGGCTCGGCATCGCGCGCAGGCTGGCCAGGTGCTCGATGGGCTGGTGGGTGGGCCCGTCCCCGCCCAGCCCGACCGAGTCGTGGGTCCACACGTACACCACGGGCAGGTCCATCAGGCAGGCCAGGCGGACGGCGGGCCGCATGTAGTCGGAGAAGATGAGGAAGGTGGCCGCGAACGGGCGCAGGCCGCCGTGCAGGGCCAGGCCGTTGGTGACGGCGCCCATGCCGTGCTCGCGGACGCCGTAGTGGAGGTTGCGCCCGGGACCGCCCGGGCCGTAGTCGCCCGCGTCGGTCAGCTCGGTCTTGTTGGACTCGGCCAGGTCGGCCGAGCCGCCCAGGAAGTTCGGCAGCCGCGCCGCGATCGCGTTCATGACCACGTTCGACGCCGACCTGGTGGCCTGCTTCTTGGGCTCGGTGAACAGCTTGTCGAGGTCGGCGTCCCAGCCTTCGGGCAGCTCGCCCCTGATGCCGGCCTGCAGCTCGGCGGCCAGGTCGGGCTCGGCCTGGGCGTAGGCGTCCAGGCGCTGGTACCACTCGCGCCGGGCCTGCTGGTTGGCCCGGACCCGTGCCCGCCAGCGGTCGTAGACGCCGTCGGGCACGTAGAAGTGCTTGTCGGGGTCCCAGCCGTAGACCTGCTTGGTGGCCCGGACCTCGTCCTCGCCGAGCGCCGACCCGTGCGCCTTGGAGGTGTCCTGGGCGTTCGGGGCGCCCCAGGCGATGTGGCTGCGCAGCCGGATGAAGCTCGGCCGGTCCGGCTCCTCGACTGCGGCCTGGTAGGCGGCGGCGATCTCCTCCAGGTCGTTGGCGTCCTCGACGTGCTGGGTGTGCCAGCCGTAGGCGCGGTAGCGGGCCTCGACGTCCTCGGAGAAGGTGATCTCGGTGGGCCCGTCGATGGTGATGTGGTTGTCGTCGTACAGCAGGGTGAGCTTGCCGAGCCGGAGGAAGCCGGCGATCGAGGACGCCTCGCTGGCCACGCCCTCCATCATGTCGCCGTCGGAGGCGAACGCCCAGGTCCGGTGGTCGATCACCTGGTGCCCGCCCCGGTTGTGGCGGTGGGCCAGGAACCGCTCGGCGGCCGCGAACCCGACCGAGTTGCCCACGCCCTGGCCGAGCGGGCCGGTGGTGACCTCCACCCCCGGGGTCAGGGGGTGCTCGGGGTGGCCGGGCGTGCGCGAGCCCCACTGCCGCTGCTGCTTCAGGTCGTCCATGGCCAGGTCGTAGCCGGCCAGGTGCAGCGCCGTGTACTGCAGGATCGAGGCGTGCCCGGCGGAGAGCACGAAGCGGTCGCGGTCGAACCAGTCCGGGTCGTCCGGGTCGAAGGTGAGGAACCGGGTCCAGAGCACGTAGGCGGCCGGGGCCAGCGCCATGGCCGTGCCCGGATGGCCGTCACCCGCCTTCTGGATGGCGTCCATGGCGAGCACCCGGAGGGTGTCGACGGCGAGGCGGTCGAGGTCGGCGCCTCGGGCGGCTTCGGTGGTCGCGCTGGCTTCGGTGGTCACAGCGGCTCCTCGGGCTGATGGTCGGTGAGCGGGCAGCGGCGTGAAGCTCGCTCCAAGGCTACCCCCGCGAGGGCGCCCCCGACCGCGCGTCCACAACCTGCCTCCGGGGCCGGCCGCAGCCGGCGGCGGCGGGTCGCGGACGAGGCCGGGTGGCCTCGGACGGGACCGGCGGCCCCGGACGAGACGGGCCGGCGGGCGCCAGACCGGGCCGGCGGGGCTACTGCCCCGGCCGGCGGGCCTCCACCCCCTGGCGGAGGGCGAGCTCGCGCAGCACCTTGTGGGTGGCGACCGGGCGCTCCCCCTCGGCCGGCCGGCGCTGCGACCAGGTGCCGTCGTCGCCGAGCTCCCAGGCCTGGACGTTGTCGGCCAGCATGACGTCGAGGACGCCCTGCAGCCGCTTGGTGAGGTCGGGGTCGTCCACCGGGGTGGCGACCTCGACCCGCTGGTCGAGGTTGCGGGGCATCAGGTCGGCCGAGCCGATGAAGTACTCGCGGCTGCGGCCGTTGGCGAACACGAACACCCGGGAGTGCTCGAGGAAGCGGCCCACGACCGAGCGCACCCGGATGCGGTCGCTCACCCCGGGCACGCCCGGACGCAGCCGGCAGATCCCCCGGACCACCAGGTCGATCTCCACGCCGGCCTGGGAGGCGGCGTACAGGGCCCGGATGCAGGCGGCGTCGACCAGCGCGTTCATCTGCATCACGATGCGGCCGGGCCGGCGGCTCGAGTGCCGCTCGGCGGTCCGCTGGATGCGCTCGATGATCTGGTCGCGCAGCCCGTCCGGGGCGACCAGGATCTTGCGGTAGCGGGTCCGCCAGGCGTACCCGGTCAGCGAGTTGAACAGGTCGGTGAGGTCGGCGGCCAGGTCCTCGTCGCAGGAGAGCAGGCCCATGTCGGTGTACAGGCGCGCGGTCTTGGCGTTGTAGTTGCCGGTCCCGATGTGCAGGTAGCGGCGGATGCCGCCGCCCTCGCGGCGGACCACCAGGGCGGTCTTGGAGTGGGTCTTCAGGCCGACCAGGCCGTAGGCGACGTGGCAGCCGGCCTGCTCGAGCGCGCGGGCCCAGCCGATGTTGGACGCCTCGTCGAAGCGGGCCTTGAGCTCCACCAACACCGCCACCTGCTTGCCGGTCTCGGCGGCGTGGATGAGCGCCGACACGATCGGCGAGTCGCCGTCGGTGCGGTACAGGGTCTGCTTGATCGCGAGCACGTTCGGGTCGTCGGCGGCCTGCTCGATGAACCGCTGCACCGAGCTGGAGAAGGCGTCGTAGGGGTGGTGGACCAGCAGGTCGCCCTCGCGGATGGTGCGGAACAGGTTGGCGCCGTCCTCGTCGGTGGCCAGCAGGCGCGGCTGGGTGGTGCCCACCCACGGCTCGTAGGCCAGCTCGGGACGGTCCACGCTGCCGGCCAGGCCCATGAGGTCGCCGAGGTTGAGCGGGCCCTCGACGGTGACCAGGGCGCTGTCGTCGACCTCCAGCTCGCGCTGCAGCAGCCGGACGACGTGCTCGGGCATGGACGCGGCCACCTCGAGCCGCACCACGGCGCCGAAGCGGCGCCGCCGCAGCTCCTGCTCGACCGCGAGCAGCAGGTCGTCGGCCTCGTCCTCGGCCAGCTCGATGTCGGCGTCGCGGGTCACCCGGAACGGGTGCGCCTCGACCACCGTCATGCCCGGGAAGAGCTGGCCGAGGTGGGAGGCGACCACCTGCTCGAGCGGCACGAAGGTGCAGCTGTCCCCGAGCGGCACGAAGCGGGGCAGGATGCCGGGCACCTTGACCCGGGCGAACCGGTCGCGCCGGCTCGACGGGTCGCGGACGGTGACGGCCAGGGAGAGCGACAGGTTGGAGATGTAGGGGAACGGGTGGCTGGGGTCGACCGCCAGCGGGGTGAGCACCGGGAAGACCTGGTCCATGAAGTAGTCGCGCAGGTAGTCGAGGTCGCGCCTGCCCAGCTCGTCGATGTCGGCCAGGCGGATCCCCCCGGCTTCGAGCGCGGGCACGACCTCGTCGAGGAAGATCCGCACCTGGTTCTCGACCGACGGCCCGATGTGCTTGGCGATCGCCTCGAGGGTCTCGCTCGGGGTCCAGCCGTCCGACCCCCGGGTGGCCATGCCCGCCTCCACCTGCTCGCGCAGGCCGGCCACGCGGACCATGAAGAACTCATCGAGGTTGGTGGCGAAGATGGCGAGGAACCGCAGCCGTTCCAGCAGCGGCGTGTCGGGGTCGGAGGCCAGCGCGAGCACCCGGTCGTTGAACTGCAGCCAGGAGACCTCGCGGTTCAGGTAGAGGTACGGATCGAACAGGTCCCGTTTCCCGGGGACCGCCTCGCTGGACTGCTCGGTCGCGTCCTCGTCCTCCCGCACGGTTTCGGTGGTCTCGGTCACGGCAGCGTCTCCTCAACCGGTGACACGGTGGTTCGCCTATGGTTGCACCAGGTGCGGGGCTTGCATAGCAGGCCAATCCGGCCGTCACCCGTTGTTGACCGGGTTCGGCATCCGCGCGCGCTCCCTGAAGGCTCCCGTGGCCGGGCGCTGAAAGGCTCCCGTGGCCGGGCGCTGAAGGCTCCCGTGGCCGGGCGCTGAAGGCTCCCGTGGCCGCGCGCTGAAGGCTCCCGTGGCCGCGCGGGCCGCCGCCGCTCAGCCTGGTCCGGCCGCCCCGTCGAGGATGTCCCCCATGAGGCCGAGGGGCGGGGCGCCGAGCGCCAGCAGCTCGGCGTGGAACCGCTGGGTGGAGTAGCCCCCGCCCCACGCCGAGCGGGCCCGCTCGCGCAGGCGCAGGATCTCGAGCTTGCCCCAGGTGTAGCGGCCGTAGGTGGGGTCGTAGGTGGCCCGGGCCGCCTCGGCCGCCGCGGCCGGCCCGTACAGGAACGCGTCCGCCTCGAACCGGCGCACCCCCTCGGCCACGGACATCGAGCCGCGGTGCACCCCGAGCGACACGGCCAGCCGGGTGACCCGGGTGAGCGCCTCGAGGGCCACGCCGGCGGCGAAGCGCGGGTCGCCGTCCCGGAACCCCTCCTCGACGCAGACCTCCTCGGCGTAGTGCGCCCAGCCCTCCACGAACGCCGGGGAGTGCAGGGTCCGGCGCACGTCGCCCTCGGCCCGGCGCAGGCTCCGCCCGTGCGCGAAGTGCCCGGGGGCGACCTCGTGCACCGTGATCGCGGGCAGGGTCGAGCGGCTGAACACCGCCAGCCAGTCCTCCTGCTCCTCGGCTGGCCAGTCCGGCTCGGGCGGGGTGATGTAGTAGCGCGAGGGCGCGTCCGGCTCGTACGGCGCCGCCCACGACATCATCGCCAGCGCCCAGCGGCGTGACGGCGGGGCCGGCCCGACCACGCACTCGCCGTCCAGGTCGGGCACGAGCCGGTGCTCGGCGGTGAAGGCGATCGCCTCGGCGGTCACCGCCTGTGCCTCCTCCACCACGCCCGCGGCCTCGGGGTGGTCGCGGAGCAGACCAGCGACCACCGCCGCGGTCGCGCGGCCGGGCGCGAGCCGGGCGCAGGCGTCGTCGAGCATCGCCCGCAGCCGGTCGCGCTCGGCGTCGGCCCGCTCCTCCAGCCGGCCGAGGTCGACCGGGATGGCCTGCCCGACGCCGAGGAGCCGCCGCAGTGCCGGCCCGCCCAGAGCCGCGTCGGGGTCGCCCCCGGCCGCCGCCCGCTCGACGTGGCCGACGAGCCGGCCATGCGCGCCGATCGCGGCCGCGGCCACCGGGTCGGCCGGGTCCAGCCCGGCCGCGAGGCCGCGCACGGCCGGCAGCAGCGCCTCGGCGACCGGCCGGGGCACCCGGTCCAGGCTCTCCCGGGCCGCGTCGACCGCGGCGGGCCAGGCGGCCAGGTGGCGGCGGCGAGCCTCGGCCCGCGCTGCCGCCGGCGCGTACTCCCGGTCGTAGCAGGACAGGTCCATCGCGTCCACGTGCAGCAGCGGGTTCCAGCGGTGCTCCTCGAGCTCCCCCAGCTCCACCCGGGCCAGCGCCTCGAACGCGGCCAGGTGCGCCTCGTCGTGGGCGGACAGCCCCGTCGCCGGCCCGTCCGTGCCCGCCGCAGGCAGCGCGGCGGGCACGGACCCGTCGAGGCGGGCCAGCCCGGCCCGCACCCCGGCCGGGGAGAGGTCCTGGACCCGCCCGTCGTACTCGTGCAGCCCGGCGTTCTCGCGCACGCCGCTCACGGCCAGGTCGCACAGGGCCCGCAGTCGCTCGTCCATGGCCGGGCAGGGTACTACCGCTCTGCAACGCCTGGGTCTTGCCGTCTCATGGCGATTTTGAGGAACGCGCCGGTAGGGGCGGTGCGTACGATGGGGACCGTCCCGAGCCGTCGAGGAGGGTGTGACGTGGCCGACGACCTGCTGGCCTGGCGCCACCGCTTCCCCACCCTGGACGGCGCTCCCTACCTCGCCGCCCACACCATGGGGCCGATGCCCGACTCGGTCCCGGGCGCGCTGGCCCGCTTCGCCGAGGAGTGGGCGGCCGAGGGGGTGGTCGCCTGGAGGGGGTGGCTCGAGCAGGTCCGGGCCACCGCGGCGATCCTCGAGCGGCTGCTCGGCGCCCCCGTCGGGTCGGTCGCGCTCGGCCCGAACGTCTCCGTCCTGGCCGGCCAGGTGCTCTCCTGCCTGGACTGGCACGGCCCCCGGAACCGGCTCGTCACCACCGACCTCGAGTTCTCCACCTGCGACTACCTGTACCGGGCCCAGGAGACGGCCGGGGCCGAGGTCGTGGTCGTGCCGTCCGAGCAGCTCACCGTCGACCCCGAGCGGGTCGCCGCCGCCGTCGACGAGCGGACCGCGCTGGTCGCCGTCACCCACGTCGCCTTCCGGTCCTCCGCCCTGCTCGACCCGGCCCCGGTCGTGGCCCGCGCCCACGAGGTCGGCGCGCTCGTCCTGCTCGACACCTACCAGTCGGCCGGCACCGTCCCGGTCGACCTGACCGCGCTCGGCGTCGACCTCGCCGTCGGCGGGTCGGTGAAGTGGCTGCTGGGCGGGCCGGGCACCGGCTACCTGTACGCCCGGCCGGAGGTGGCCGAGCGGCTCGCCCCCCGGTCGGTGGGCTGGTTCGGCCACGCGGCGCCGTTCGCGTTCGAGCCCGCCCCGACCAGGCATGCCCCGGGCGCGGGCCGCTTCGCGACCGGCACGCCGAACGTCGCGGCGCACGTGATGGCGGCCGAGGGCTACCGGATCGTGGCCGAGGCCGGGGTGGCGGCGATCCGGGCCAAGTCCCAGCATCAGACCGCGCGGCTGCTCGAGGGGTTCGCCGAGCAGGGGGCGGTGGTGCGCGGCCCGGCCGACGTGCGCCGGCGCGGGGGCAGCGTGGTGGTCGACTTCGACGGCGCCGAGAAGGCCACCGACGAGCTGATCCGGCGCGGCTACACCTGCGACTACCGGCCGGGCGCCGGTCTGCGCCTGGGGCCGCACTTCTACACCACCGACGACGAGTGCGACGCGGTGGTCGCCGAGGTGGCCGCGATCCGCGCCGGCCGCTGAGCCGAGCGGGATCGACAGGTTCGGCCGCTTCTGGGTGGCCTGTGGATGAAATTCTTAGGGACGCGCATCATCGCTGCTCAGCAGCAGTGTCCGTCGATCGTGTCGAGCCGGTGGTTGCGGTCGGAATGGCCGATCGCGGTTGCCGAGGTTAATTTGTGACCCGCCCGTAACCGGGCCGTGGCCATCTGCCAGCCGAAGCGCCACCTTCCCCCGACCCAGCCATCCCCCAGAAGGCCGGGTCAGGCGCTCAAGACAACAAGGAGTACTACGCTCGTGCAGAATGCCCTGCGCTCTCGGCATGTGCCGAAACACGTCCTGATCCGCTCGATCGCCGCAATCGCGCTCGCTGGTGCGCTGGCGATCCCGTCCACAGCCACCGCGCCGGCCCAGGCCGCACCGGTGGCTGCTTCCGTCCATGCGCCGCGCGCCGCCGTCATGGCGTCCTCGCTGGCGGCCCGCAAGGCCGCCAAGCGGGCCCGCGTGGTCGCCTACGCCAGGCGGGCGATCGGCAAGCGGTACCGCTGGGGTGCCGTCGGCCCGCGCGCCTACGACTGCTCCGGGCTGGTGCTCGCCTCCTACCGGGCGGTGGGCATCAAGCTCCCGCACAGCTCGCGGATGCAGTGGAGGCACGGCAAGCGCGTGTCGGTCCGCAAGCTCCTGCCAGGAGACATCCTCTACTACACCTACTACACCAGATACACCAGAGGGTCGGGCCGGATCAGCCACGTCGCCCTGTACGTCGGCGGCGGCAAGATGGTCCACGCCTCGAGGAGAGGCATCCCGGTCAAGATGGTGAAGATGCGCACCAGAGGCCTGGTCGGAGCCAGGCGAATCGTCTGATCCCCGCATGACCTGTTGACGCTGCGCAGAGGCCACGTTCACGCCGCCGGTCCCGTCCCGTCCCACGGGGCGGGACCGGCGGCGCTTGGCGCGGGTGGACGGCCGGCGGGCGTGCCCGCAGCGCTACAGCAAGTCGTCCAGGCCCTTCTTGGGGCGCCGCTGGGCCTTGGAGACCAGGTCGTCGAAGCTCGGGCCCTGGCGCTTCTGGCCAAGGGCCTCGCTGAGGGCGTCGGGGCCGCCCAGGTCGCGTCCGGCGGTCAGCAGGTCGTCGAGGGACGCCCGCTCCTTGCCCTCCAGCCGCAGGCGGATCGCGGTGAGGGTCGCCGACTGGTCGGTCGACAGCCCGTGCCGGTTGTTGATCTGGGTCAGGGCCAGCTCGGCCCGGACCAGCAGCTCGCGGTCGACCGGGCCAGGCCCGGCGTCGGTGGTCTCGTCGTTCATGCCGTTTCCTCCCTGGGCCGGTTGCGCCTCAGAGCTTGCGGGCGACCAGCTCCGCGACCGGGCTGCGCTCGCCCTTGATCAAGGTGACATGGCCGAACAGCGGCTCGCCCTTGAGCCGGGCGATCAGCGCGGCCACCCCGGAGTCGGGGTCGACGTAGGGGTGGTCGACCTGGGACGTGTCGTGGCACAGGACCAGCTTCGAGCCCTCCCCGAGCCGGCTCGCGAGCGAGCGGAGCACGCCGTACTCCACGTTCTGGGCCTCGTCGAGGATCGCGAAGGTGCGCACGAACGTGCGGCCCCGGATGAAGGTGAGCGGCTCGAGCTGGACGGTGCCGTCGTCCAGGAGCCCCTGGACGAGGTCCTGGGTGTAGCTCTCGCGCCGGTCGGCGTCGTGGGAGCCCCGGAAGAGCTGGGCCAGCGTGTCGTGGACCGCCTTCATCCAGGGGGAGATCTTCTCGTCGACGTCGCCGGGCAGGAAGCCGAGGTCCTGGCGGCCGACCGGGACCACCGGCCGGAACACCAGCACCCGGTCGTAGGCGCCAGCCTCCAGGGTCGCCTCCAAGCCGGACGCGATCGCCAGGTAGGTCTTGCCCGTGCCGGCGTTGCCGGCCAGCGAGACCAGCGGCACCCTGGGGTCGCGGAGCAGGTGCAGGGCGAAGTGCTGCTCCTTGGACCGCGCCCGCACCCCGAACGTCTCCGGCGCCTCCGCGAGCAGGGCGACCTGGACCGCCTCGCCCGCCTCCACGCTCCGCCGGACCTGGCCGAGCGCGCTCTGGGCGCCCGAGCGGAGCACCACGAACTGGTTGGCGAACAGCGGCTCGTCGGGCACCAGCTCGCCGCCCCGGTTGGCGTAGTAGGCGTCGAGCCCGCCCGCCACCTGGACGGTGGCCGCCCCCAGGTAGCCCTCTTCGACCGCGACCCGCTCGTGCCGGTACTCCTCGGCCGCGAGCTTGAGCGCCTCGGCCTTGATCCGCAGGCTGGCGTCCTTGGAGACCAGGATCACGTCGCGCTCGTCGCCGAGCTCCTTGGCCAGGTTCGCGGTGGTGGCCAGGATGCGGTTGTCGGGCGTGTCCGCGCTCAGCCCCTCGGGCAGCGACATCCGGTCGACCTGGTTGACCTCGACCCGCACCCGCCCGCCGCCCGGCGAGGCCACGCCCTCGGCGAGGCTCCCCCGCTCGCGCAGCGCCTCCAGGGCCCGGACCGCCCGCCGGGCCGTCACCCCCGTCTCGTCCGGCCGCGTCTTGAGCTTGTCCAGCTCCTCGACCACCGTGAGCGGGACGACCACGTCGTGCTCCTGGAAGCGGGTCAGCGCCTCCGGGTCGGCGATGAGCACGTTGGTGTCCAGCACGTAGGTCCGCAGCGGCACGGCCGGGTTGGAACGACGGGGGGCTCGGGGCATGGACGACACTCCTTGACGATGAGCCCTGGTCCGGCCAGCTCCCGGATGAGCTGCTCCCTGCGCTGCGAGACCCGCAGACGCTCGGCCTGGACCGCGCTTCAAGCGAGCGAGTGGACGTCGTTGAACTGGATCATGAGGACTACGGTACCTGTGATCGCCCTGCCCGGCGACAGCCTGTGCGGAGCCGCCGCGCGTCCGCCCGCGCCTGGCGCCCGCGTCAGTCGCCGCCGCCCTTGCCCTTGCCCTTCCCCTTTCCTTTGCCCTGCCGCCGCCGCTCCTTTCCCCCTGCCGCCGCCGCGGTCCTGGAACCCGGCGGCGAAGATGTCGGTGGCCGGCCAGCCCGCGGAGCTCACCGCCCAGGGAGCCGCGGGGGAGCTGCCGACCAGCATGCCCGGGGTGTTCCGGGCCCGCGCCGTGGCGACCGCCTCGGGCACCTTCGGCCACATCCGCATCTTCACGTTCGGCGTGGACGACCCCGACGCGTTCGTGACCGAGCTCGTCAGGCTCGTGGGACTGCTCCCCCAGAACGGGCTGATACTGGACGTGCGCGGCAACGGCGGCGGCCACATCTACGCCAGCGAGTTCACCCTGCAGGCGCTCACGCCCCACCGGATCGTCCCCGAGCCCGTCCAGTTCATCAACACCCCGCTGAACCTGCGGATCTGCCGCAAGCACAAGGACAACCCGACCGGCCAGATCGACCTCGGGCCCTGGCACGCGTCGATGGACCAGGCCACCGAGACCGGTGCGACGTTCTCGGGCGCCTTCCCCATCACCCCCGAGGACGGCGCCAACGCGCTCGGCCAGCGCTACCACGGCCCGGTCGTGCTGGTCACCGACGCCCGCTGCTACTCGGCCACCGACATCTTCGCCGCCGGGTTCCAGGACCACGGCATCGGCCCGGTCCTGGGCGTCGACGACAACACCGGCGCCGGCGGGGCCAACGTGTGGACCCAGGGGCTGCTCAAGACCCTGCTGGAAGTGCCGTCGGTCGAGCCCGGCTCGCCTTCCGGTGGCCGGCTGGTGGCCGCCCGCACCGTGGAGCTGTGAGTGCCGATGGTCCGAACCTCGAGCTTCCCCTGACTAGTCCGTAGGGACTAGGATTCGGGGACGCGTGGCGCGGCCGGGCTCGGCACCCCTCTTCCCCGGGGTGCCGAGCCCGGCCGCTTGGGCCGTCCGGGGCGCGCTTGGGGCCGCCTGGGGCGGCGGCTGGGGGCCGTCCGGGTGCTGGCAAGTTCTCGGGAACCGGCGGGGCTCGTCCGGGGTTCTGTTAGCCAAGGTTCTCGTCCCCCCACGTTCTCGTCCCCCCACAAGGAGAACTTGCATGCAGAAGTCGCGTGTCGTCGGCATCGCGGTGCTCGCGGTGCTGGCGCTGCTCCTGGCAGCCTGCGGCGGGAAGGCCGAGCAGTCGTCCGGCGAGGACCCGTACGGCCAGCCGCAGGCCACCACCGCCCCGGCGGCGGCCCCCGCCTCCGCCCTCAAGCTGGCCCAGTCCCAGCTCGGCCCGATCCTGACCGACGCCCAGGGCCGCACGCTCTACGGCTTCGCCTCCGACAACGGCGGCACCAGCAGCTGCTACGACCAGTGCGCGCAGAGCTGGCCGCCGCTGGTCGCCCAGGGCAACCCGACCCCCGGCGAGGGCATGGACGCCAGCCTGCTCGGCCTCACCCCCCGCAGCGACGGCACGCAGCAGGTGACCTACAGGACCTGGCCGCTGTACTACTTCTCCGGCGACCAGGGGCCGGGCCAGACCAAGGGCCAGGGCCTCAAGGGCATCTGGTGGCTGATCGGGCCCAACGGCCTCATCAAGACACAGGCGTCCCAGGCCGGTGCCAGCACCGGCGGTGGCGGCGGTGGCGGCTACGGCAGCAGTAGCGGCGGCTCCGGCTACGGTGGCTGAGCACCACTCAAGAGCTCCTGAGCTGCAGCAGCTCAGGAGCTCAGGGCTCGCCGGCCAACGACCTGGTCGTTCAAGCGCCGGCATGCCAAGGTGCGCGCACTCGACCTGGCCAGGGTATTTGCCGGCGAGCCCTGAGGAGCTTCAGGAGCTCAGGACCGCATGGCCCTGGCGGGTCGCCCGTGGGGGTCGCCCGTGGAAGACGAAACCCGGCTCAGGCCGGGCCGGACCCGGCGCCGGTCTCGCGCACGGCCGCTTCGATCTCCTCGAGGTCGCGCCAGGTGAGGGTGAGCGACCCGGCCGGGAGCCACCCGTCGACCTGCGACGGCCGTCTGGTGCCGACGATCGCCGCGGTCACCCCGGGCTGGGCGATCACCCAGGCGACCGCGACCGCGGCCATGCTCACGCCGTGGCGCTCGGCGACCGGGCGGAGCCGGTCGGCCAGGGCGAGGTTGGCCGACAGCCGCGGCTCGGTGAAGTCGGGACTGTGCCGGCGCCAGTCGTCCTCGGGCAGGCTCCGCACCCGGTCGGCGTCGAACGCGCCGGTGAGCAGGCCCGACTGCATCGGGCTGTAGCAGAGCACGCCGGTGCCGTGCTCGACGCACCACGGCAGCACGTCCTGCGCGGCGGACCGGTCGATCATGCTGAACGGCGGCTGCACGGAGTCGACGTGCCGGATCGCCTCGCAGCGCTCCAGCAGGTCCACGCCGAAGTTGGAGACCCCGGCGTAGCGTGCCTTGCCCTCCTCGACCAGCTCGGCCATGGTGCCCCAGGACTCCTCGACCGGGGTGCCGGTGGTCCGGTCCGGCCTGTGGAACTGGTAGAGGTCGACGTGGTCGGTGCCGAGCCGCTTCAGGCTCTGCTCGAGCTCGAAGCGGATCGACTCCGGGCGCAGGTCACCCTGGGTGCGCCGGTCCGGGCTGCCGTACCAGTTCAAGCCGCACTTGGTGGCCACCAGGATCTCCGAGCCCAGCTCGCGCAGGACCTGGCCGACGACCTCCTCGGAGTGGCCGAAGCCGTAGACGGCGGCCGTGTCGACCCAGTTGACGCCGGCGTCGAACGCCCGGTGGAGCGCCGCGATCGACTCGTCGTCGTCCTGCGGGCCCCAGCCGAACCGCCACGGGCCGCCCATGGCCCAGGCGCCGACCCCGACCACCGAAAGCCCCGGTCCCGCGTTGCCCAGGTTGCGAAACTGCATGCGCTGCCGCCTCCCTCGCTGTCGGACTGCCACCCAGTTGCCCGGCCACGGTAGCGGAGGTGGGTCACCGGCCGTGGACGGCGAGGTCGACCGGCTCGAGGCGGCTCGACGGCCGGTAGCGCCGGCCCACCTTCGCGCACGGCTGGCCTTCGCGCAGCACCACGTCGGCGGTGTAGTCGCCCGAGCCCTTCAGCAGCGCCGACCCGACCCCGTAGGAGTCGACCGGCACGCCCTCCCGCTCGAACGCGGTGATCCGCTCGGCGGTGAACCCTCCGGAGCAGATGATCCGCACGTGCCCGAACCCCTCGGCGTCGAGCGCGCGCCGCACGTTCCACACCAGCTGCTGGTTGACCCCGGTGGGCGGGAAGTCGCCCATCTGGTCCCACAAGGAGCGGTCGACGAGGTTGGAGGCGGTGTCCAGGCGCACGCCCCACAGCCGCTCGCCGAACTCCCGGGCGCAGGCCAGCGAGGTGCCCACGCAGTCGTTGTGGAAGTCGACCAGGGCGACCAGGGGCACGTCGGGGATGTGGCGGGCGAACGCGCGCATGGCCGCCACCGTGTCACCGGCGAAGGTGGCGATGAGCGCGTGCGGGGTCGTGCCGAGCCCGCGCTCGCCCCACCAGGCGGCCTGCGCGTCGGTCGCCACCCCTTGGGCGCCGCCGATGAACGCGGCGTAGCCGTCGCCCCCCTGGGTCGCCCAGTGGTCGAAGCGGTCGGCGAAGAACACCACCGGCTTGCCGTCGGCGGCGGCCACGACCCGGCGCACGTTGGTTGCCACCAGGCTGCGGCGGGCCAGGACCCCCAGGTACACGCTTTCCAGGTGGGCGAACAACCGGTACGGCCCGGTGATCTCGATCACCGGCTCCCAGGCGCTCACCAGGTCGCCGTCCCGCAGCGCGCGCACGTCCAGCTCGCCGCCGGCGGGCCGCCACAGGCGGTCGAGGGTCACCTCGGTCTCGACCTGGGCCCGGACCGCGTCCAGGTACGCCTGGCCGCCGTACAGCCGCGCCCGCCGGGCCCGGTTGCGGGCGCGCAGGTACTCGGCGAACGCGTCGTCGACCTTGGACTGGTCCACGGCCGCCCCGGCCCCCAGGGCGAGGACGGCCAGCGCCTCGTCGATCCCGCACGCCACCACGCTGTCGGCGCGCTGGAAGACCTGCATGGTGACCCGGGTGTGGGCCCCTTCGGCGGCCAGGACGCGCCGGGTGCGGTCGAAGTAGACGCCGGCCCGGTAGCCGGCGCGCAGCTCGGCCACTGGCAGGTCGAACACCCAGGCGGCGAGGCGACCGTTGCCGGTGCGCAGCTCGGACCCGTTGCTCGGCAGCGGGGTGGCCGACCGGCCGAGGTCCAGGCCACTGAGCTGCTCGGTGGTCTCCTCCATGCGAGAACCCTATCCGATCGGGGGCGGGCCTCCCAGGTGGATGGCCTGCTCCGAGGCGGTGCCGTGGGCAGTGTACGCGGCCCCCGCGGCCCTGGCGCCAGGGCGCCACCCGCCCGGTCTGCCCGTTGCCCTGCCCGCGGTCCGGCGGTAGCGTCGAAGGATCAGCCAGCCCGACCCGGAAAAGGATCAGCCAGCCCGACCCGGAAAAGGATCAGCCAGCCCGACCCGGAGGCGAGGGCGATGCTCACGTACAAGCTCGCCGGCCCGGCCGCGCACGTGGTCGTCGTCCAGCTCGACGCCGGGCAGACGGCATGGTGCGAGGCGGGACGGCTGGTCTGGAAGACCGCCAACGTCGGCCTGCGCGGGCAGCTGTCCGGCCCGGCCGGCCCGAACGTCCTTGGGCTGCTGGGCAGGGCGGTGACCACCGCCGTCGAGGTGGGCAGGCGCCGGCTCGCCGGGGAGCGCCCGGCCTACCACCACCTGACCGCGGCGGGCGGGAGCGGCCTGGCCGCGTTCGCCGCGCCGTCCCCTGGCGAGCTGCGCGAGCTGCGGCTCGACGGCGGCCGGGGTTGGCTGGTGGCAAGGGGCGCCCTGGTGGTCGCCGAGGCGACCGTCGGCCCGGACCTCGGCACGACCCTGCTCGGGCTGGTGCACCGGGACGGCGACCAGCCCGAGCTGGAAGGCCTGACCGGCACCGGCTCGCTGTTCGTGGCGGCGGCCGGGAGCTTCCTCGAGCTCGACCCGGCCCGCTTCGGCGGCGAGGTGCAGGTCGACGCGGCCCGCCTGGTCGCCGTGCAGGAGGGCGTCGGGATCACCGTCGAGCGGGTCGGCGCCCTCCCCGCCCCCGAGCCGCTGGCCAGCGTGCTCGGCGGCGAGCCGGCCACCTTGGCCACGCTGTCCGGCGCCGGCCTGGCGCTGGTGCAGTCGGCGGTGCCCGGCCGGGCGGACACCCAGACCTAGACCAGGAGGGGACGATGGCACTCGTCGACGACGTGAGGAACCTGGCCGAGCGGGCCCAGCGCAGCCTCGAGCAGGGCGCCCAGCAGGTGCAGGACCGGCTGGACGACCTGCGCCGGCGCCGGCGCTTCAACGAGCTCGCCCGTCAGCTCGGCCGGGCCGTGTACCAGGCGCGCAAGCACGACCGGACCGACGGGGCCGAGGACGGGGCCGAGGTGGAGCGGTTGTGCGCGCAGATGGCCGAGGTCGAGGCCGAGATCGCCGCGGCCGCGGCCAAGGACGCCCCGGGACAGCCCGGGGACCGCCCCGACCACCCGCCGGCCCCCCCGGACCGCGGCTACACCCTGGACGACGTCTAAGCCGGCAACGTAGGTCCGGTCTAAAGGGCCTGCCGGCCAAGGACCTGGTCGTTCCAGCGCCAGCACATCGACGGAGGCGAGCCATCTGGCGAGGGAGGCGAGACTCGACCTGGCCAGATTCTTGGGCGGCGAGCCCTGAGCAGGTCACCAGCAGTCTTGCGCGTATCCCCGCGAGTCCTTCCTGGCCACCGTGTCCAGTTTCGTGCAAGGACTGCCGAGCTGCTGCTCAGGAGCGGCTTCCGGCCTCGGAGCCGGCGGGCCAGCGGCCCCGGGGCGTGCCAGCCGCGCGGGTGCACGGGTTTGGTAGCATCGTCGCGCTCCCCACCCAGCTCACAGGAGAACGGTGACCCGGTTCCAGCGCCTCGCCGCCGCCACCACGGCGGCGACGTTCATCCTCATCGCCGTCGGGGGGCTGGTCCGGGCGACCGACTCGGGTCTCGGCTGCCCCGACTGGCCCCGCTGCTTCGGCAAGCTGGTGCCCCCGGCCGAGTTCCACGCCTGGATCGAGCACTCCCACCGGCTGGTCGCGTCGGTGATCATCGTGCTGGTGACGGTCCTGGCCGTGGCCGCCTGGCGCACCGGCCAGGCCCGCAGCATCCGCTGGGCCGCCGCGGGCGCCCTGGCCCTGGTGCTCGCCCAGGCGCTGCTCGGCGCCATCGTCGTCTGGCGCAAGCTCGAGGCCGACTCGGTCACCCTGCACCTGGCCACCGCGCTCGGCCTGCTCGCCCTGCTCGAGTTCATCACCTTCCGGTCCCGCTGGCCGGTCACGGACCGGTCCGGGACTGCTCCGGGCGAGACCGCCTCAGGCAAGCCGGCCTCGCGCGCCTCAGGCGAAGGGACCTCGCGCGCTTCAGGGGAGCCGGCCTCGCGCGCCTCCGTCACGGGGGCCTCCCGCGCTTCAGCGGAGGGGGCCTCGCGCGCTTCAGGGGAGGGGGCCTCGCACGCTTCATCAAGGGAGCGGGCCTCCCGCGCTTCAGGCGAGGGGGCCTCGCGCGCTTCAGGCGCGGGCAGGTCCCGGCGGTTCGCGCGTCTGACCATGCTCGGGGCCGGCCTGGTCTATGCGCAGATGCTCGTCGGGTCCACGGTGACCGGCCACGACGCCGGGCTCGCGTTCCCCGACTTCCCGCTCATGAACGGGCAGCTGGTCCCCGACCTGACCCTGACCACGGCCAAGCTGCAGGTCCTGCACCGCGGCCTGGCCATGGTCGTCGGCGCGGTGGTCGTCCTCATCTGGCTGCGGGCGCGCCGCACCCAGCGGATGCACCCGACCGTCACCCGGCTGGCCGGCTACGCGAGCGGGCTGGTGACCGTGCAGATCGGGCTCGGGATCGCCAACGTGTGGAACCGGCTCTCGGCCCTGACCGTGGTGCCCCACCTGGCTGTCGGCAGCCTCCTCTGGGGCGTGATGTTCATGCTGGTGTTGCACGCCGACCGGTTCACCGGCGGCGGGCGGCGCGACCCGGCCGAGCCCGAGCCGGCCCCGCGCCGCACCGCCAGGCAGGCGGCCGGCGCCTACTTCCTGCTCACCAAGCCGCGGATCATCGAGCTCCTGCTGGTGACCACCGTCCCCACCATGTTCATCGCCGAGCGCGGGGTGCCGTCGCCCTGGCTGATCGTGGCGACCCTGGTCGGCGGCTCGCTGTCGGCCGCGAGCGCCAACACGATCAACTGCTACCTCGACCGCGACATCGACCAGGTGATGGCGCGCACCGCGCGCCGGCCGCTGCCAACCCACCGGGTCGACCCGGCCGACGCGCTGCGCTTTGGCGTGGCGCTCGGCGTGGCCGGCTTCGTGTGGCTGTGGGCCACGGTGAACCTGCTCAGCGCGGCCCTGGCCACCGGGGCGATCCTGTTCTACGTGTTCGTCTACACGATCGGGCTGAAGCGGCGCTCGACCCAGAACATCGTCATCGGCGGGGCCGCCGGGGCGGTGCCCGTGCTGGTCGGCTGGTCGGCGGTGACCGGCACCATCGAGATCCCGGCGCTGGTGCTGTTCGCGATCATCTTCTACTGGACCCCGCCCCACTTCTGGGCGCTGTCGCTGAAGTACCGGGAGGACTACGCGGCCGCCGGGGTCCCGATGCTGCCGGTCGTGCGCGGCCCCCGGGAGACCTCCCACCAGATCCTCTACTACACCCTGCTGCTCGTCGCGGTCACGCTGCTGCTCTACCCGGCAGGGCAGATGGGCACGATCTACCTGGCGGCCGCCCTGACCTTGGGCGGGATGTTCGTGTGGCGCGCGGCCCAGCTCTGGCGCGACGCGTCCGGGCAGCGGGCGATCCGGCTGTTCAGCTTCTCCAACCGCTACCTGGCGCTGCTGTTCGCGGCCATGGCGGTCGACGCGGTGGTGCGGGTCCGCGGCTGACCCGAACGGTCCCGTGTCCGCGGGCCGCCCTGGCCAGATTGGGCGATCGTCCTGGTCCGCTCTCCGGCGTCCGGCTCCCGCTCCGGCTCCCGCTCCGGCTTCGGCTCTGTTGCCGCTTCGGCTTCGGCTCCTGCTCTGCTGCCGCTCACGCTTCGGCTCCGGCTCCGGCTCCCGCTCGGCTCATGCTTCGGCTCCGGCTCACGCTCCCTCTCCGGCTCCGGCTCGCCCTCTGGCTCATGCTCCGGCTCCGGCTTCGGCTCTGGCTCAGCCGGCCGGCCCGTGGCGCTCCCCCGCCACCGGGCTCTGGTGGTCGGGCTGGGGCGGCGGGGGTCCGCCCGCGGCTTCCGCCGCCGCGGCCCGCCGGGCCGCGCGCTGGGCGGCCAGCTCGGCGTCGACCCGGGCGGTCACCCGGTCCTCGTTGCGCATCCAGGCCGCGATCGCGAGCCCGGTGGCGACGAGCAGCAGCAGGTCGCCGGCGACCCACATGATCGCCCCGCCGAGGTGCTGGTCCTCCAGGGGGCTCGGCCCCCAGGTCCGCCCGCTGGCGTAGTGGGGGTAGAGGATGCGGCCGCTCGAGTAGAGGGCCAGGGCCAGGAACGTGTTCACCGGTCCTTGCAGGAACAGGTAGCCGACCCGCAGCGGGTGGGGCATGCGCCAGCGGCTCGGGTCCAGGCCGATCGCCGGCCACCAGAACAGCACCGCGGCGACCAGGTAGAGCAGGTGCTCGGCCACGTGCATTGCCTCGTTCTCCAGGGCGGTCTGGTAGACCCCTGAGAAGTGCGTCCCCCACATGACCGCCGCGAACCCGAGCCAGGCGAGCAGCGGGTGGGTGAGCAGCCTGACCGGGGCCGAGTGCAGCACCCGCATGACCTTGCGGTGGCCGCGCCGCCCGACCGCCCGCACCACCAGGCTGACCGGCGTGCCGAGCACCAGCAGGGGCGCGGCCACCATGGTGAGCAGCAGGTGCTGGACCATGTGGACCGAGAACAGCGTCCCGTCGTAGGTCGCCACCGGCGACAGCAGCGCGACCGCGAGCACGGCCAGCCCGGCCAGGAACGCGCGGGTGCGGGCCGGGCGCCACGGGTTTCGCGGGTGGAGCTCGGCCACCCGGCGCACCCCGAGCAGGTACAGCGCTGCCGAGCCGGTGAGCAGGGCGAGAAGCAGCGGGTCGGCTTGCCAGGCGAGCAGCACCCCAGGGAACCGGGGCTCGGGCTGCACCTGGTTGAGGGCGAGCGCCGGGGCGGGTAGGAGCACCAGGCCGGCGGCGAGCGCGGCCGGGACGGCGCGGCGCGACAGGGACGGACGCATGGCTCCATTTTCGCGGCGCCTGGCCGGGACGGCCACCCACCCTACCGGCGTGCGCCGCGCATCGAGCCCTCGACCGGGTCGCCGTCCGGGTCGCCGAGCACGCAGATGATGGTCCGGTCCCCGGCCTCCCAGGACTCCCGGGTCGGGGTGAAGAAGGTGAAGTCGAGGGTGGAGTCGCGCAGCGGCACGCCCACGTAGGGCCGGAACCTGGCCGCGCAGGCCCGGTCGCCGAGCTCGTTGAGGGCGTCGTCGTCGGGCAGCCGCCTGCTGTTGACCGGGACGATCGCGTACACCTCGGCGTCGTGGGCCTGCCCGCAGGGCACCACGTCGACGGTGGCGACGCTGTCGCCGGCCCCCTCGGGCTCGTCGTAGCAGTCCCCGGCGCGGACGTTGCCGAGCCCGACCTCCTCCCCCGCCCTGGTGGTCGCCGCCTCGCTGGCCGGCGGCGACTCGCTCGTCCCGGTGACGGCCGGCTCGGTGACGGCGGCCGGCGTGGTCGTGGGCGGTGCGGCGGGGGCCGGGCCGCGCTCGCGGAGCAGGCTGTAGGCCCCGAGGCTGGCCAGGGAGCCGACCACGAGCACCCCGGCCAGGACGACGCTCACCAGCACCGCGGTCCGGCCTGGTGGCCGCCTCGGCGGCCCGGCCAGCCACGAGTCGTCCGGCAGGGGCTGCCCCCAGGTGGGGCGGGGCAGGGCGGTGGTGGGCGCCGCGGGATCGTGCGGGCGCTGGCCGGCGCCCACCCACCCGGTCTGCCCGCTGCGCGGGTCGATCCGCTCGACGAGGGCGGGATCGTGGGGGCGCTGGCCGGCGCCCACCCACCCGGGGTCGGGCCAGCCGGGGTCGGGCCAGCCGGCGCCCGCCCAGCTGGGGTCGGGCCCGCCGGGGTCGGGCCAGCCGGGGTCAGCCGGCCGGCCGAGCGGCTCGGTCGGCGCGTCGGAGTCCGGCGGCCCCCCTGGGGCGGCCCAGCTCCACGGCTCGTCCGGTCCCGGGGTCGGCTGCCCGGCTGGGGTCCAGGGACGGTCCGGTCCGGGGTCGTCCCCGGTGTCGTCGACCATCCGCTGCTCCTCGCGGCGCCAGGGTTGCTCGTGGGTGGTTTCTCACCCTGCGGACCGGGCGTCAATGGGCGCGCGCATGCCGATATCCGAGCGAGACCAGCGCGCGACCGGCCCCGGATGCCGGTAGAGTGGCAAACGCGCAGGCAGAGGCACTTGTTCACAAGCCTGGACCGACTTGTGGGCGGTCCGAACCGCCGCTAGATTCTCCGTATGCCATGGTGCGCCGGCCCCGAGCACCCGGGCCAGCGGCCATCCGGAACCCCAGGGAAGCGAGGCGACCGAGTCCAGATGCGACGCGCGCGGCACCGAGCCGGACACCGGGCCAGGATCGCGGGACTGGTGCTGGCCGGCACCATGGTCCTGGCGGGCTGCGGGTCGTACCCGGGGGTCACCGAACAGTCGAGGGAGATCTACAACCTCTACAACATCCTGTTCGTGGCCGCCGCGGTCGTCTTCGTGCTGGTCGAGGGGGCGATCCTGTGGGCCGCGTTCCGCTACCGGCGCACCGACGACCAGCTCCCGCCCCAGTTCCACGGCAACAACATGCTCGAGATCGCCTGGACGGTGATCCCGCTGCTGATCGTGGCGACCCTGTTCTGGCTCTCCTGGCAGGTCCTGCAGAAGGTCGACGCCCAGTCCAAGAACCCCGACGTGACCGTCAACGTCACCGGGTTCCAGTGGCAGTGGCAGTTCACCTTCCAGGGCGAGAAGGTACGGGTCGAGGAGGGCCAGCCGCCCCAGGACCTGACCCTCAAGGGGACCATCGCCCGGCCGCCCACGATCTACCTCCCGGTCGGTCAGAAGATCCACTTCAACCTGCAGGCCAGGGACGTCATCCACGCCTTCTACATCCCCGAGTTCCTCTTCAAGCGCGACACCATCCCCGGCCGCACCAACAGCTTCGAGGTCACCATCGACAAGCCGGGCAGCTACCGCGGGCAGTGCGCCCAGTTCTGCGGCCTGCAGCACAACGCGATGCACTTCACCGTCAGGGCGGTGTCCATGCCCGAGTACCGGGCCTGGATCGCCAAGTCGAAGAAGCAGGCCGAGAGCGGCTGCCCTGACGACCCGACCCCGGGCCAGATCGCGGCCAAGAACGTCGCCTTCGACAAGGACTGCCTGGCCGCCAAGGCCGGCCAGGCGTTCCAGCTCAAGTTCAACAACCAGGAGAACGTGCTCCACAACGTCGCCATCTTCCGGGGCGCGAACGCCCAGGCGCCCAACGTGTTCCGGGGTGAGCTCTTCAACGGCCCCAAGACCGTGACCTACCAGGTACCCGGCCTGTCCAAGGGGAACTACTTCTATCATTGCGACGTCCACCCAACGGCGATGACGGGGAAGCTCGTTGCCAAGTAGCGGTTCCACCCCCCGACCAGGGCTGTGAGGAGTTCCGATGGCCATCACTGAGGCGCGGCCGGAGGCAGGCCCTTCCGGCTCGTACGGGATCAGCGCGCGGCGCCACCCGATCATGGAGTGGCTGACCACCACCGACCACAAGAAGATCGGGATCATGTACCTGGTGAACTCGTTCTTCTGGTTCGCGGTGGCGGGCCTGCTGGCGGTGTTCATCCGCGTCGAGCTGGCCGAGCCGGGGATCCAGTACTTCACGGAACAGCAGTACAACGAGCTGTTCACCATGCACGGGACCACGATGATCTTCCTGTTCATCATCCCGATACTGGCCGGCTTCGGGAACTACATCGTGCCCCTGCAGATCGGCGCCCTCGACATGGCGTTCCCGAGGGTCAACGCCCTGTCGTTCTGGATGCTGCCGCTGGCCGGGATCATCCTGTACTCCGGCTACCTCACCGGCGGAGCGGCCTGCGCCGGCTGGACCGAGTACCCGACCGTGTCGCTGCAGCCCTGCGGCACCGGCGTCGGCACCGACCTGTGGATCGTGGCGCTGCTGCTCATCGGCACCTCGTCGATCCTCGGCGGGGTCAACTTCATCACCACCATCTTCAACATGCGGGCGCCCGGCATGACCATGTTCCGGATGCCCCTGTTCACCTGGACGATGCTGGTCACGTCGCTGCTGGTGCTGCTCGCCACCCCGGTGATCGCCAGCGCGCTGGTGATGCTGCTGATCGACCGCAACCTCGGCGGGTCGTTCTTCGACCCGGCCAAGGGCGGCATCACGGTGTTGTGGCAGAACGTCTTCTGGTTCTACTCCCACCCCGCCGTGTACGTGATGGTGCTGCCCGGCATGGGCATCGTCTCCGAGGTCCTGCCGGTGTTCTCGCGCAAGCCGCTGTTCGGCTACAAGGCGTTCGTGTTCGCCACCGCCGGCATCGGCGCGCTCGGGTTCAGCGTCTGGGCCCACCACATGTTCACCACCGGCACGGTGCTGCTGCCGTTCTTCAGCATCATGACCTTTCTGATCGCGGTGCCCACCGGGGTGAAGTTCTTCAACTGGATCGCCACCCTGTGGAAGGGCAAGATCTGGTTCACGACCGCGAACCTGTTCGCGTTCGGGTTCCTGTCGATGTTCCTGATCGGCGGGATCGACGGCGTGTTCCTGGCCTCTCCGCCGGTGGACTTCGCCCTCCACGACACCTACTGGGTGATCGCCCACATCCACTACGTGCTGTTCGGCGGCAGCGTGTTCGCCGTGTACGCCGGGTTCTACTACTGGTTCCCCAAGTTCACCGGCAAGCGCCTGAACGAGGGCCTCGGCAAGCTGCACTTCTGGCTTCAGATGATCGGGTTCAACCTCACCTTCATGCCGATGCACGTGCTCGGCCTGCTCGGCATGCCCCGCCGCATCTCCGACTACATCCCCTTCACCGACTGGACCGGGCTGAACCAGCTCCAGACCGCCGGGTCCCTGCTGATCGCGGTGTCCACCGCGCCGTTCCTGGCCAACGTCTGGATGACCCTGCGACGCAAGGACCGTGACCCGGAGAATCCGTGGGACGCCAACACCCTGGAGTGGTGGACGACCTCGCCGCCGCCGGCCCACAACTTCGACAGCCTGCCCGAGATCCACTCCGAGCGGCCGCTGTTCGACGCCCAGCACGCCGACGAGCTCAGCGTCCACGCCGACGCGACCACGACTGGAGCCCGCTGATGGCCGTAGCCGACGCCACCGTCCGCGAGACCCCGGCCGGCCCCGGCCACGAGCGCACCGGCGGGATCAGCTCCTCCCTGCTCGGGATGGTGCTGTTCATCGCCTCCGAGGTCATGTTCTTCGGCGGCCTGTTCGGGGCCTACTTCACCCTCCGGACCGCGGCGCCCGAGTGGCCGCCGCCCGGCACTCCCGAGCTGGACAAGTTGTACGCGCTCGGGCTGACCGCGGTCCTGGTCTCCTCGAGCGTCACGATGCAGCTGGGCGTGTTCGCGATCCGCAGGAACGACCAGAAGTGGCTGGTCCGCTGGCTGGTCGTCACCCTGGTCCTCGGCTCCCTCTTCCTCATCGGCCAGGGCAACGAGTACCACACCCTGTTCACGGAGGGCATGACGCTGCGCAGCGGCGTGTTCGGGTCGACCTTCTTCACCCTCACCGGGTTCCACGGGGCGCACGTGTTCGGCGGCGCCGTGTTCATCCTCATCGTGCTGCTGCGGGCCCGCTCGGGCCAGTTCACCGCCCGGTACCACGACACCGTCGAGATGGCCTCGTACTACTGGCACTTCGTCGACGTCGTGTGGCTCGGCCTGGTCACCACCATCTACCTCCTGAGCCAGTAGGCGAGGACCGCCTACCTCCTGAGCCAGCAAGCGAGACCATCTACCCTGAGCCAGCAAGCAGAGGACCGCACCCGTGAACGCAGCCGCGCGACTGTTCTTCCTCATGGGGACGTTCGGCGTCACCGCCGGGCTCATCTACTACTTCGCCTGGCAACACCCTGAGCCGGCCGGGTTCGCCCTGCTCATGGCGTTCTTCATCGCCTGCCTGTTCATCGGCGCGCTGCTGTGGATGGCCAGCCCGGCCAACCGGCGGCGGGTCCCGGCGCCCGACACCGGGCTGCCCGGCTCGGCCAGGCAGGAGCGCGGCGCGGCCGACGAGCACGGGTCCATCCACCACATGCCGCCCACCATCGCCCCGGCGGTCTACGCCCTGGCCGCCGCCGTCATGCTGGCCGCGGTGGTGTACCGGGACAAGGTGAAGCTGCTCGGCCTGTGGGGTGTCGCCCTCGGGCTGCTGCTGTTCCTGGCCGCCACCGCGCTGTGGTACCGGGCGGTCGCGGTCGACACCCGGGCCAGGCTCCAGGGCGGTCCCCACGGCGGCGCCCACGGGACCGAGCACGGCGTGGCGGTCCCGCCAGACGGCGCCCCGGCGGTCCCCGCCGGGCCGCCCGGACCGGCCAACTACTTCGAGCAGGTCCGGGAGGCGTTCGAGGTCGGCGACCCGGACTGGGCGGCCGGCGCCTACGCGCCCGACGCCGTCTACTACGAGCCCGCCAACCCGCCCCACGAGGGGCGCGAGGCCATCCGGGCCTACCTCAACGACCTGCTCAAGGGGCACCCGGGGCTGCGCTACGAGGTCAAGCGCATGGGCGCCGACGACCACACCGCGATCGTCGAGTGGACCTGGTCGTTCCGGCGCGACGGCCGGCGCGTCGCCGACCAGCCCGGGGTCAGCGTCATCCAGGTCGGCGAGCACGGCATCACCTACCACCGCGACTACCTCTAGCCGACCCGTGGCCGTGGCCCCGCCGCCGGAGCCCGACGGCACCGCCCCGCCGAGGCGGTGGCGGTGGGGGCCGCCCAGGCGGCCCGCTGGTTCGCCGCCCGGCACGGCGCCACCTGGCCGACCGGCCTGGACCCCGGCCCCGGGCCCGCCGGCCCGACCATGACCGCCTACGGCGTCGCAGGACTGCCGGAGACCTTCTTCGTGCGCCGCGACGGAACCCTCGCCTCCCGCCAGCTCGGGGAAGCTGACCAAGGCCAGCCTCGCCCGCCAGCTCGCGGCCATCCTCCCCCCGTAGCCGGCCCGTCCCCCTGGCCTGCCGGCCCCGAGGCGCACCTCACCTGCCGAGCAGCGCCCCCACGTCGAGGACCGGTGGCCTGGTCCTCACCTGGCGGACAGGATCTGCCCGCGGCGGCTGGCCGTCCGGTCACGGCCCGGCCGGGGACCTCACCGTGACCTGCACCCTGTGGGGATGGTTGCCGGCGTAGCCGCCGAGGTTCCAGGGAGGCTCGGCCGGCTGCTCCCGGCCGGTCGCGTCCGCGGCCCGGCAGCACAGCTCGTAGTCGCCGGGCGCCGCCTCCCAGCGGTAGGACCACGCCTGCCAGGCGTGAGGCGCGGGCGGCGCGGCCAGCTCGGCCGCGTCCCAGGCGTGCCCGCCGTCGACGCTGACCTCGACCCGCACCACCGGACCCCAGCCCGACCAGGCCCGCCCCTCCAGCCGGCACGGCCCGGGCGCGAGGAAGCGCCGCCTGGTCAGGAAGTCGGGGATGCCCGGCGGCGCCATGAGCGACCGGGGCACGATCCGGGTGACGGGCTCGCCGTCGTCGTCGGCGACGCGGCGGTAGCGGTAGGCGCGGACCTGCTGGTAGCCGAGGAACGGCTCGGCGCTGACCGTGACCCGAGACAGCCACTTCACGCTCGTCATGCCGTACCAGCCCGGGACCAGCAGCCGCAACGGGAAGCCATGCTGCGGCGGCAGCGGCTGGCCGTTGACCGCCCAGGCGAGCAGCACGTCGGCGCGGCGCGCCTCGGCGAGCGGGAGGCTGCGCTCGTAGCGCTGCTCGATCCCGCCCTCCACCCCCCGGTCGAGCCCGGAGAACACCACCTCGGCCGCGTCATCGGCCACCCCGGCCTCCTCCAGCAGCGGCCACAGCGGCGTCCCGGTCCACTCCGCGGTCCCCACCGCCTCCAGCAGCCACGGCTGGCTCACCGCGCGGGGCGACAGCCGGGCCCGGCCGTTGCCGGCGCACTCCATCGTCACCGGGCGGGTCACCGCCGGGCGGGCCCGCAGCTCGTCGAGGGTGAACGAGCGGGCCCGGCTCACCCTCCCGCCCAGCTCGAGCCGCCACCAGGCCGGGTCGACCACCGGCACGTCGTAGTGGATCAGCAGGTAGTGCAGCCCGACCGGGGTGACCGGCCAGCGCAGCGCCTCGAGCGGCATGCCATGGTTGCGGGCGGCGAGCTGCAGCTCCTCGGGGGTGATCTGCTCGGAGGCGGTCAGGCCAGGGGGCAGCTCCTCGGTTGCCGGACGGTCCATGCCGACTTCCCTCCCTCGCTCGGTCCGGTCGACGCTACCGCACGCGGCTGACCCCTACACGCGGCCGGCGGCCGGCCGGACCGACCCGTCGGCGCCCACCAGCAGCCGCGCGCTGGCGGCGACGTCCTCGATGGCCTGGTCGCTCACGTGTCACCCCCGTCAGGTCGGCGATGCTGCCGCCGCGATCCTGCCCTGCCGGCCCGGCTCGCGCCACCCGCCTTTTGGTCGCGCTGTTCGCAGCCTGACGTGCTCGGTCATTGGCCGCAACAAAGCCGTGATGTTCGTGGACATGCCTCGCCGGATGCGTGGGATCGTCGAAGTCGTCACCCGGAGTGGCCGGGAGACGCAAAATGCGCGTAGACGGGACATAAGCCCTCGGTGTCCGGGGGTAGTCCAGGGTGAAGCGCGAAACCCGGCGGCTGCCACACACAACGGCAGGTGTCAGCCTGGGACCGCCGGGCCGCAAAGCCACGGCGACCTGAACTAGACTGTACGCAACCGACAAGTCGAGAGTTCGAGGTAACGGGGTTATGTCCAAGCCGGTCCAGGTACTGGATCGTGTCACGATTCGCTTCGCTGGCGACTCCGGTGACGGCATGCAGCTCACCGGAGACCGCTTCACCAGCGAGACCGCAGCGTTCGGCAACGACCTGTCCACCCTGCCCGACTTCCCGGCCGAGATCCGCGCCCCGGCCGGCTCGATCGCCGGGGTGAGCGGGTTCCAGGTCCACTTCGCGGACTACGACATCCTGACCCCCGGGGACGCGCCCAACGTGCTGGTGGCGATGAACCCTGCGGCGCTCAAGGCGAACCTGCGCGACGTGCCCAAGGACGCCACGATCATCGTCAACACCGATGCGTTCACCGCGCGCAACCTGGACAAGGCGGGGTATGCGTCGAACCCGCTGGAGGACGGCACGCTGGGCGATTACGCCGTTCACGAGGTGGCGCTCACCTCGATGACCACCGAGGCGCTGAAGGAATTCGACATCACGAAGAAGGAGGCTGAGCGGGCGAAGAACATGTTCGCCCTCGGCCTGATGTCGTGGCTGTACAACCGCCCGACCGAGTCGACGGTCGCGTTCCTGCAGAAGAAGTTCGCGTCCCGGCCGGTGATCGCCAAGGCCAACGTGCACGCGTTCAAGGCGGGCTACCACTTCGGGGAGACGACCGAGACGTTCGCGGTCTCCTACGAGGTCCGGCCGGCGCCGCTGGCCAAGGGGACCTACCGCACCATCTCCGGCAACCTGGCGCTGTCCTACGGGCTGATCGCGGCGAGCAGGCTGTCGGGTCTGCCGCTGTTCCTGGGTGCCTACCCGATCACCCCCGCGTCCGACATCCTGCACGAGCTGTCGCGCCACAAGCACTTCGGGGTGCGCACGTTCCAGGCCGAGGACGAGATCGCCGGGGTCGGCGCGGCGCTGGGCGCGGCGTTCGGCGGGTCCCTGGGGGTGACCACGTCGAGCGGCCCCGGGATCGCCCTGAAGGCCGAGACGATCGGGCTGGCGGTCTCGCTCGAGCTGCCGCTGCTGGTCGTCGACATCCAGCGCGGCGGGCCCTCCACCGGGCTGCCGACCAAGACCGAGCAGGCCGACCTGCTGCAGGTGATGTTCGGCCGCAACGGCGAGGCGCCGGTCCCGGTGGTGGCCGCGGCCACCCCGAGCGACTGCTTCCACGCCGTGATCGAGGCGGCCCGGATCGCGCTGAAGTACCGCACCCCGGTGATCCTGCTGTCCGACGGCTACCTGGCCAACGGGTCGGAGCCGTGGCTGCTCCCGGACGTGGCGTCGCTGCCCGACATCTCGGTGGAGTTCGCGACCGAGCCGAACCAGGGGAGCGAGTACTGGCCGTACCTGCGGGACGAGCGGACGCTGGCCCGCCCGTGGGCGGTCCCGGGCACACCAGGGCTGGAGCACCGCATCGGCGGGCTCGAGAAGGCGGACGGGACCGGCACGATCTCCTACGATCCCGACAACCACGACCGCATGGTTCACCTGCGCGCGGCCAAGGTGGCCGGGATCGCCGCGGACATCCCGCCGCTCGAGGTGGACCAGCAGGGGGACGCGCGGCTGCTGGTGCTCGGGTGGGGGTCGACGTACGGGCCGACCGGGGCGGCGGTGCGCCGGGTGCGCGCCCAGGGTCTCAAGGTCGACCAGGCCCACCTGCGCCACCTGAACCCCTTCCCGGCCAACACCGGCGAGGTGCTGCGCCGCTACGACCGGGTGCTGATCCCCGAGATGAACATGGGGCAGCTCCGCACGCTGGTCCGGGCCGAGTTCCTGGTCGACGCGGTGGGCTACAACCGCGTCCGCGGGCTGCCGCTCAAGGCCGAGGAGCTCGAGCACGTCATCGTCGAGATGCTCGAAGGAGCCGACCGTTCATGAGCGTCACCAACCAGCAGGCCGTCACCACCAACGGCGCGGTGCGGCACGCCCCCGGGGGCGGGCGGGAGCCGGGCAAGCTGACCGCCAAGGACTTCAAGAGCGACCAGGAGGTGCGCTGGTGCCCGGGCTGCGGGGACTACGCCATCCTCTCGGCCGTGCAGGGCTTCATGCCCTCGCTGGGCGTGCCGCGCGAGCGGATCGTGTTCGTGTCGGGCATCGGTTGCTCGTCGCGGTTCCCGTACTACATGAACACCTACGGGATGCACTCGATCCACGGCCGCGCCCCGGCGATCGCGACCGGGCTGTCGGTGAGCCGTCCCGACCTGTCGGTCTGGGTCATCACCGGTGACGGCGACGCCCTGTCGATCGGCGGCAACCATCTGATCCATGCGCTGCGCCGCAACGTCAACTTGAAGATCCTGCTGTTCAACAACCAGATCTACGGGCTCACCAAGGGGCAGTACTCCCCCACCAGCGAGCGCGGCAAGGTCACCAAGTCGACCCCGATGGGGTCGCTGGACTGGCCGTTCAACCCGCTGAGCGTCGCCCTGGGGGCGGAGGCCACGTTCGTGGCCCGGTCGATCGACTCCGACCGCCAGCACCTCACCGAGGTGCTCGGCAAGGCCGCGGCGCACCGCGGCACCGCCTTCATCGAGGTCTACCAGAACTGCAACATCTTCAACGACGGCGCGTTCGACATGCTCAAGGAGGCCGACACCAAGCCGGACAACCAGATCCGGCTGCGGCACGGCGAGCCGATCCGGTTCGGCCGGGACGGCGAGCACGGCGTGCGCCTGACCGCGCAGGGGTCGGTGGAGGTGGTGGAGGTGGCCGAGGTCGGCGAGGACGCCCTGCTCGTCCACGACGAGCACCACGAGGACCCGAGCCTTGCGTTCATGCTGAGCCGGCTGTCCCACGCGGCCAAGGGCCCGACCCCGATCGGGGTGTTCCGCAACATCGAGCGGCCGGTCTACGACGAGCTCATGGCCGACCAGCTCGAGCGGGCGACCGCCAAGCAGGGCGCTGGCGACCTGGGCAAGCTGCTCCACGGCGGGGACACGTGGCGGATCTCCTGACCGGGGGGAGCGGGTGAGCGCGGCGGCCCGCCCCGCCGCCACCGCCCCGGCCTGGCGCGCCGCGGCTGAGGGTGCCCCGCTCGACCCGGCCGCCCTGGCCGACGCGGCCAGGGCGGCAGGGCGGATCGGGCTCGACACCGAGTTCATGTCCGAGGGCCGCTACCGGGCCCTGCTCTGCCTGGTCGGCGTGGTGGTCCCCGACCCGGCCGGGTCCGGGACGCCGCTGGTGGCGCTGGTCGACCCGCTCGCCGGTGGCCTGGACCCGGCGCCGCTGGCCAGCGTGCTGGCCGACCCCGAGGTCGAGGTGGTCGTCCACGCCGGCCGGCAGGACGTCGCCCTGCTCCGCCGGGTCTGGGGCACCGAGATCCGCGGCATCTTCGACACCCAGGTCGCGGCCGGCTTCGCCGGGTTCGGCGCCCAGACCGGGTACGGCGGCCTGCTCGCCGACGCGCTCGGCCTGCGGGTGGCGAAGTCGGCCAGCTTCACCCGCTGGGACGTCCGGCCGCTCACCCCCGAGCAGGTGGCCTACGCCCGCGAGGACGTCGCCCATCTGCTGGCCCTGGCCGACGCGCTGCGGCGGCGGCTGGTGGCGAGCGGGCGGCTGGAATGGGCGCTCGAGGAGTGCCGCCGCCTGGAGGGCGCCAGCGACGAGCGGGACCCGGAAACGGCCTACCAGCGGCTGCCGCGGGTGGCGTCGCTCGGCCCGGCGGCGCGCGCGATCGCCCGCGAGCTGGCCGCCTGGCGGGAGCGGACCGCCTCCGCCGAGGACCGGCCCGTCGGCACCGTCCTGGCCGACACGCCCCTGGTCGAGGTGGCCAAGCGCCGCCCGGTGGGGCTGCCCGGGCTCGAGAAGATCCGCGGGATCCAGCCGTCGACGCTGCGCCGGCGGGGCGACGCGATCCTCGCCGCGGTCGCGCGCGGGATGGCCGCCGACCCGCTGCCGGCCGACAACGGCGAGCGGCTGGACTCGACCCCGGCCGACGTGCCGGTGACCGCCTTGGCCGAGGCGCTGGTGCGGGCCCGGGCGCTCGACGCGGGCCTGGCCTACGAGCTGGTCGCCGGGCGGGCCGAGCTGGCCCAGATCGTGTCGGCCGCCCGCCGGGCCGGGGCGCCCGAGCCGGCCGTGCGCACCCTGCAGGGCTGGCGCCGGGACCTCGTCGGCACCGAGCTGCTCGACCTGCTGGCCGGCCACCGGTCCCTGGCCGTGGACGCCGCCGGCCGGGTGGTGATCACCGCCAGCGAAGGCCGGACCTAGCGCTCAGGTGCTACGGGGACGAGGCGCTGGTCAGGCGCAGGTCGTCCGCACGTCGTGGGAGTCGCCGAGGTCGGCCACGGGCAGGTCGAACACGACGCTGCCGCGGGGCGCCACCACCGGGCTCAGCTGCACCCCCGACGACTGGAGCTGCCCGTTGGGCGCCACCCCGGTCACCTGGCAGCGCGCCCGGCCCTGCCGGCTGCCCTGGTTGGTGACCCGCAGGGTGAGCACGACCGTGGAGCGGTCGGAGGCGACGGTCTGGCCGACCACCTCGCCGTGGAACGGGCCGACGCCGTGCACCGCCCACCAGGCGGTGACGGCGAGCAGCACCACGCCGGCGATCACGGCGACCATCACGGTCGCGTGGCCCTGGATCGGGCTCGGCAGTGCGAGACCGGCCGGGTTGTACCGGACCGTCGCGGGGCCGTCGAGGGGCAGCTCGCAGCGCTCGCACGCGGTCCCGCCGGGCTGCACCGCGGTCCCGCATCTCGCGCAGCGTCTCGCGTTCACAAGCCACGACGGTAGCAGGATCACCGCCGATCGGCACCCGAGGCCGGCACCCCTGTCGGTGGTCCGCCCGGACGCCGTGGTCCAGCCGTCCGGCACCCCGGACGCGGCCGCTGCCCAGCCCGGCCTGCCCGGGACCTGACCGGCGCGGTCAGGCGCCGTCCCGCCCCGCTGCCGGGGCGAGACCGGCGGCGGCCAGCGCGGCCCTGAGGCGGCGGATCGGGCCGTCGAGGCCGTGCGCCGCGGCCAGGGCGTCCAGGCGCTCGCCGTCGGGGGGGTGGGACGGGGTGGCGGTCCAGGCGACGTCGGTGGCGACCGGCACGATCCGCCGCATCGCCGCGAGGTACTCGCCGCTGCCCTCGAGCGCGCTGGCCAGGCGCGGCGCCAGCCGCCCGCGGCCGGCGACCAGCTCGTCCAGGCTGGCGAACTCCGAGACCAGCCGGGCGGCGGTCTTCTCCCCGACCCCGGCGATCCCGGGCAGGCCGTCGGAGGGGTCGCCGCGCAGGGTGGCGTAGTCGACGTAGCGGCTGGGCGGGACGCCGTACCGTTCGGTCACGGTCGCCTCGTCGAAGCGGGTGAGCTGCGAGGTCCCCTTGACCGGGAACAGCACCCAGGCGACCGGGTCGCGCACCACCTGGAGCAGGTCCCGGTCGCCGCTGACGACCGCGAGCCGCTCGTCGGGGCCGGCCGCCGCGGCGACCGTGCCGATGACGTCGTCGGCCTCGTAGCCCTGAGCCTCGGCGACCGGCAGCCCGGCCGCCTCGAGCACCGCGCGCAGCACCGGGACCTGCCCGGGCAGCTCGGGCGGGTCGTCGCGGCGGCTGGCCTTGTAGCCGGGCCAGGCGTCGACCCGCCACTGCGGGCGCCAGTCGGCGTCGAGGACGTGCAGGACGGCGGCCGGGCGGTGGTCGACCAGCAGGCGGGAGAACATGTCGAGGTAGCCGCGGACCGCGTTCACGGGCAGGCCGTCCGGGCCGGCGATGGACCTGGGCAGGGCGAAGAACGCCCGGTACACGATGCTCGGCGAGTCGAGCACCAGCAGGGTCGGCCGCGGGCTGTCCATCCCGGGAGCATGCCACGAACGGCCCGGCCGCGGGGCCCGGTCCCGCCGCCGGAACGGCCCGGCGCGCGCCACGCCACCGGCCGATTTGCCAAACCGGCTGGTCAGTGAAGTATCGTTCACCCGTTCGTGACCCCCCCAGACACGGACCGGATGTTCCCGAACCCCCTTCAGGGAGCGCAGTCGCACAATGGCACCCACCAGACCAGTCCGGGTGCTTCGGTTCGTCGGCGCCATCGCGGTGGCGTCGATGCTCCTTCCCCAAGCCGGAGCCATCGGCGCGGGACGTTCCACGGACGTCCCCACCACGCTCAAGGAACTGAAGGCCGCCCTGGCCGACGCCAACGCCAGCGAGGCGAAGCTCACCAAGGCGGTGGCGCAGGCCAACCACGCCCTGAACCAGGCCGAGCGCGACCTGAAGGACGCCGGTGACGAGCGGCTGGCGGCGCACCTGCGCAGCGTGTACGCGCAGAAGGCGGTGAACGACGCGTCCGGCCGGGTCCGGCGCCTGCAGGCGATCCTGGGCAACCGGGCCCGGGGCATCTACATCTCGGGCTCCCCGGCCGACATCCGCGCGCTGATCCAGAGCGGCGACCCCGAGGCGCTGCTCGACCAGGTCGCGATCCTCGACCACCTCGCCCAGGAGGGCAACGACTCCCTGGCCGACCTGCTCGTGGCCCAGCGGGACTTCGCCAAGGCCCGCGTGGCGCTGCTCGAGGCCGAGCAGGACGCGCGGCGGGCCGAGGCGGCCATCCGGGTCAAGATCAAGCAGGCGATCCAGTTCCGCGACGTGCGCATGCTGGCCCTGAACAAGCTGACCAGCAAGATCACCAAGCTCCGGGGCCGGGTGGCCGCACTGCAGTTCAACCAGCGGCTGGGCAACGCGCAGCAGGCCGGGGTGGTGCGGCGCGGCAGCACCAGGTGCAACCTCTCGGGCACCTCCGACGCCGAGTACAACATCATCATGAAGGAGTCGGGCGGCAACCCCTACGCCGACAACCCCAGCTCCACCGCCTTCGGCCTCGGACAGCTGCTGTACAGCGGCCGGGTCCACTACCTCGGCGTCGCCAACGCCGACACGGTCGACTGCGGCCTGCAGCTCAAGGCGTTCCGCGGCTACGTGCGCGACCGCTACGGCACGGCCGAGCAGGCCTGGGCGTTCTGGCTGTCCCACCACTGGTACTGAGCCGTCGGGCCTGGTCCCCCTGCGCGGCGGGTGCTTGACCCGCCCGCTCCGGTGGCACGCTTGCGGCGTGGCCGGTCGGGCCCGGCCCGGGCCGGGCCGGGCCGGGCCGGGCCGTGACCCGACAGGCGACCCGGAGGGAGCATGCCAAGACCCACATCGAGGTCGAGGCCACGGTGGAGCGGGCCGTCCTGGACCGCGGCGTGCGGGTGGGCGACGCCGGCGAGGGCGCCGACATCGCCCTGCTCGGCGAGGGGGCCGAGGTGCGGCCGGGCCACGCATCCCGGCCGGCGGCCGGCTCAGGGCCGGCGACGGTGGCGGGCCAGGGTAGTGGGGGCTCAGGCGCTCGGCGCGGGCGGCGGCACGGGCTCGCGCCGCTCGGCCCGGTCGACGTCCGGCTCGATGTAGATGACCCGGGCGGACGGGACCTTCTCGCGCACGGCCGCCTCGGCCCGGTCGATGGCGTCGGCGACCTCGGGGAACGACAGCCCCGGGTCGAGCTCGACCTTGGCCCCGACCAGCAGCTCGTCGGGACCGAGGTGCATGGTGCGCAGGTGGATGAGCTTGCGGACCCCTGGTGCCGACGCGAGCGCCGCCCGGATCGCGGCCGACTCGTCCCTGCCGGCAGCCTCCCCGACCAGCAGGCTGCGCATCTCGGTGCCCACCACGACCGCGATGACCCCGAGCAGGACCCCGATGACCAGGCTCCCGACCGCGTCGAACCGGGGGTTGCCGGTCAGCACGGCCAGGGTGACGCCGGCGAGGGCGAACATCAGGCCGAGGAGCGCGCCCACGTCCTCGAGCAGCACCACGGGGATCTCGGGGCTCTTGGCCCGGCGGATGAACTTCCACCACCCCAGCCCGTGGCGGACCTTGTTGGCCTCCTGGACGGCGGTCCGCAGCGAGAACGACTCGAGCACGATCGCGAGCCCGAGCACGGCGAACGCCCACACCGGCGACTCCAGCTCGTGCGGGTGGCGGAGCTTGTCGTACCCCTCGTAGAGGGCGAACAGCGAGCCGACGGTGAACAGCACGACGGCGACGAGGAAGGCCCAGAAGTACCGTTCCCGCCCGTAGCCGAAGGGGTGGTCGGGCGTCGGGTCCTTGCGGCCCCGCCGGCCGCCGAGGAACAGCAGCGCCTGGTTGCCGGTGTCGGCCACCGAGTGGATCGCCTCGGCCAGCATCGACGACGCGCCCGTGAAGATGAACGCCACGAACTTGGCGATCGCGATCCCCAGGTTGGCCAGGAAGGCCGCCATGATCGCGCGGGCACTGCCCTCCCCTTCCTTCACTGCGCGTCACCCCCGTCCGTCGGTCCCGGCTGGCCGGGTGCGCGGAGGGCTCTGCCCACCAGGACGCCGCTCACCAGCCCGGGCAGCGCCACGAGCCAGGGCCGGAAGGCGAGCGCGACGATCAGCGACGCGGCCACCAGCACCACGCCGAAGGCCAGGTCGTTGATCCGCTCCATGACCGTGCGCTCGCGCCTGGCACCGGACAGCCGGCCGGCGAGGGCGAGCCCGGCCAGCACCGCGAGGGCGAACACGCCGGTGGCCAACCCCCGCTGCGACGCCGGCTGGATCGCGACGGCGACGCTGCCGACCGTGACCACGAGCAGCGCGGCCAGGATCGCCCCGGCCGGCCGTACCCCCGCGACGCTCATCGCCATGACCCCTCCTGTCCCGCCCGCCGCTCGCGCGGCGGGCAGCCGTAGCCTACCCGCTCGGGGTCTGCCGCCGGGCGTGCATGCCCGCCGGGGGCGTCACCAACGCGCTACCAATTCGAGGGCGACCTGCGGAGGGTCCAGAGCTGACCACCGCATCGCGGACGGGCGCCGCAGGTGGGTCGAAACTCTGAGCGCGTGGCCGGCCCGGCCGGCCGCGCACCGGTCGGCCGGGCCGGCCATGGCGGACGGGGCCGTGCGGCCAGTCGCCCTGGAGCGTGCGACCCAGACACCGACACGACCCGCCAGTACGAAATCCTACCGGACTCAAGCGCGAGCGTGATAGCGTCGCCCAGGTAGGCCGCGTCGGCAAGACCTCGCTCGACCTCACCCCCAGCGCGGCGTTGTCGCGTTCCAGCTTCCCAACCCGCTGGTGCGGCCTGCCCGTGCCACCGACCCGCGGAGAGCCACGTCGGTCCTGCAACAACTTCGTCTCGCCGGTCTCTGCGGTAGCAGGCCGTCTGCGGTCAAGTCGTCGCCGTGGTGGCGGCGAGGTGGTTGCGGTGCTGCGCGCGGACCATATCCTCCACGCGGCTGCGCAACTGCAGGAACCGCGGGTCACGCTTGATCTCGAGGGTCCGGTCGGTCGGCAGGTGCACGGGGATCTCGGCCGCCACCCGGCCGGGGTCGCTGGCGAGCACCAGCACCCGCTGAGCGAGGAATACCGCTTCCTCCACGTCGTGGGTCACCATGATCACGGTCGTGCGCGTGCGGTCCCAGACCGTGCGCAGGAAGACCTGCATGTCTTCTTTGGTCTGAACGTCGAGTGAGCCGAACGGCTCATCCAGCAGCAGCAGGCGCGGCTCGCAGGCCAGCGCCCGGGCGATCGCGGCCCGTTGGCGCTGCCCGCCGGAGAGTTGCCGGGGCAGCGAGCGGGCGAGCGGCTCGAGGCCCATCACCCCCAGGTACCAGGCGACCCGTGCCCGCCGCTCGGCGCGCGACAGGCCGAGCAGCTCCAGGCCGAACGCGATGTTGCGCTCGACCGTGCGCCACGGGTACAGCGACGGCGCCTGGAGTACCAGCCCGCGGTCCGGTCCGGGTCCGGTGATCGGCACGCCGTCGAGCTCGAGCCGCCCCGCGGTTAGTGGGAGGAGCCCGGCGACGAGCGACAGCAGGGTGGACTTCCCGGAGCCGCTCACACCAACAACGCAGACGAACTCGCTTGCGGCGACCTCGAAGTCGAGCCTGTCGAGCACCCGCACGCTGCCGCGCCTTCGGCCCGGGAACTCCTTGACCAGTCCACGGACCTGGAGTGCCACGCTCATGACGCCCACCCGGCCACGCCGTTTCGGAGCCGGCGGAAGCCCAGGTCGATTGCGAGGCCGATCAACCCGATGACGACCAGCACCGCGAAGATCTGGTCGGTCTGCAGGAAGCGCTGGGCGCGCACGATGCGATAGCCGAGGCCGGAGGTGGAAGCGACCAGCTCGGCGACGACGACGAAGTTCCATGCGGCGGCGGCGTTGACCCGCATCGCGTCGATCATGCCTGGCAGAGCATGGGGGAAGATCACCTTGCGCAGCACCTCGTGGCGGGTCGCGCCCAGGGTGTAGGAGACCTGGATCAGCTCGCGCGGCACCAGCCGGACAACGTCGGCGGTCATCAGTGTGTTGAAGAAGACCGTGCCGATGAACAAGAGGCCCACTTTGGACGGCTCACCGATGCCGAGCCAGATGAGCAGCAGCGGGATGAACGCGCTCGCGGGCAGGTAGCGCAGCAGCGCGAGCAGCGGCTCGAGCAACGCCTCGCCGGCGCTGAAGCTGCCGATGAGCAAGCCGAGCGGGACGGACACGGCCACGGCGAGGCCGAACCCGAAGGCCACGCGCGTCAGGCTGGCAAGCGCGTCGGCCCCGAGCTGCCCCGAGGCGAGCAACTCCCGGCCGGCGCGCAGCACGTCCAAGGGTGCCGGCAGGAAGACCGGATCGACCGTGCGGCTCGCCGCGAGCGCCCACCACACCAGCAGCGGAGCGACCACGCCGAGCGCGATCAGCGTCCTACGGACGGCAGCGGGAACCTCCTCGCGGATGCTCCACAGCCGGGAGGGGCGCAGGGCTCGGGTGCGTCGCGGCAGCTCATCGAAGGCCCGCTCGGGGCGCTCGGTCGCCGCGGATCTGGTGACCTCGCGTGGCACGGCGCTAATGGCTCTGCCCTCCTGGGTCATGGAATTGTCTGCGCTGGGCGAGCGCCGCGCCGAGGTCACCCACGTCACCAACCGCGACCGCTCGCTCGGTCAGGCCGCCTGAGGCCAGCTCGAGACCAGCGGTGACAAAGCGGCGCCTCACTTCTTTGTCGCCCTGACGAACTGGGCGTCGAGCATGCCGATGAGGTCCGGCTTGGTGTCGATCAGCTTGGCCTCGAACAGGAAGTTGGCGATCTTACCGGCCTGGTAGTCGAGGTGCGCGTCGGTCGCCCCGGGCGCGAACGCCTCGAGGTTCTGATCCAGGGTGAAGATGGTGGTGCCCGCGTCGTACGTGGCGTAGTCCGCGGTGCTGACGCCGGCGCGCTTGGCCATGATCCCGATTGCCTGGTCTCGGTTGGCACTGATCCAGTCGAGCGTGTCGAACCAGGTCTTCACCAGCGCCTGGACGGCGGCGGGCCGATCCTGGACCAGACTGGGCTTGACCACCAGGTGGTCGGGAATCGCACCGGGGAAGTCCTTGGAGGTGGAGATCGCTCGCGACCCCTTGCGGCTGAGCGCGGTGGTGGTGAACGGGGCGAAGACGCCGACCGCGTCGACTTTTCCGGCGACGAATGCGGCAGCGGCCGCGTCGGTCGCGAGCGGCGTGAACTTCACGTCGGCAGACCCGAGCCCCGCCTTCTGCAACGCCAGCAGCAACAGATAGTGGTCGACGGTGCCCTGCTCGGCCGCGACCGTCTTGCCCTTCAAGTCGGCCACACTGGAGATCCCGGCGCGGGCGATGATCTGGTCATTGCCGGTGGAGTTGTCGTTGGTCAGCACGATCACCTCCTTGGCACCACCGGCAACTGACGAGATGGTGTCGTTCAGCGTCTGGCTGTTGGCGTCGATGTTGCCAGTTGACAGCGCGTTCAGGCTGTCGGTGTAGTTCTCGAAGTACTTCAGCTCCACATCCACGCCGTTCTTGGCGAACAGCCCCTGTTCGGCGGCGACCTGCCACGGGAACCAGCCGGGCCAGGCGCTGTAGCCGAGGGTGATCTTGCCGCCCGTGCTGCCGCCGCCCGTGCCAGAGCCGCCGCCGGTGACCTCCTTGTTGCAGCCGGCGATGACGAGGGCGAGGGCGAGGGCCGCAAGTGCGCGACGCGTGGTCGGGATGCGGGGCATGGCGCGTCTCCGTCAGGGTTGGGCGACCACGCGGTCGCGAGGCAGGTGGCCGTGGTTGACGAGGGTACCTAGGACATCTGCGATTACGCGCACGCCCATGAGCGAGGTGATCTCGGCGCTGTCGTAGGGGGGGGAGCACTCCACGATCTCGATGCCGGCGAGCCCGCGCGCGACCACGCCATGGACGAGCTTGAGCGCCTCGCGGGGCAGGAACCCGCCGGGCTCGGGCCAGCCGGTGCCAGGCACGAACGCCGCGTCCAGGCAGTCAACGTCGAACGACAGCCAGACCGCGTCGGTGCCGTCCCAGGCGACCTCCAGTGCCCGCTCCACCGCCGCGTCCAAGCCCATATCGACGCAGTCGTTCACGGTCATGATGGTGGTCTCGCGCTCGCGGCAGACCTTGACCCCGGGACGCGGCGCCTGCCACCCGCCGATGCCGAGCTGCACCAGGTTCTTCGCGGGCACGTTGGGGATGTCCGTCGCGTGGAACCAGGGGGTGGTGTGCATCCGCTCGTCGAGGTCGGTCTCCTGGGTGTCGACGTGGCGGTCGAAGTGGATGATCCCGAGCCGCCCATCCAGGTTGCGGGCGACCCCGCGCACAGTGGGGTAGCCGATCGAGTGGTCGCCACCGAGCACCACCGGAAGCGCGCCGCTGGAGTAGACGTGCCCGACGGCCTTGTCGATCTGGTCGAAGCTCTTCTCGATGTTGCCGGGGATGGTGAACACGTCGCCGAGGTCACAGAGCGTGATGGTCTCGCGCAGGTCGACGGCGAGTTCGAAGCTGTAGGTCCCGTACAGCGCGGAGATCCGGCGCATACCCTGTGGGCCAAAGCGGGTGCCCGGCCGGTATGTCGTGCCAGAGTCCAGTGGCGCGCCGAGCACGGCCACGTCATACTCGCCGCAGCGGCGCACATCCTCGAGATACGGGGCCTTCATGAAGGTGTTGATGCCAGCGTAGTGTGGCAGCTCACCGCGGCTGAAGGTGGGGATGCGCCGGTCCACGACCGAGTCGGCGCCAGGCAGCCCGAGCTCGAGACCGCGGGCGACCTCCTCATCCCACTTGCTGGTCGGGATGGTCGCCTCGACCTCCAAGGCGTGCTTCGCCTCGGGGCCGTGGCGATCGTGGACCTTGGCGGTTGACGGCTGCGGGTCGGCCATACGGGTCTTCTCCGGTTCAGTCCCGGGCGCCCAATAGCCCGAGAGTCCTGGCAGAGGGAACTTCCAGGGCTCTGGTCTCGCCGTGGAGCAGCAACCCGCGCCGTCGCCGCCTGGCATCCCTCGGGCCAGCCGCCTACCGGCGTGGAGCCCTAGATGTCACGGCGCGAGAATGGCACAGCTCCTGATCCTCGCGCAATAGGGCGAAACGGGTAGAGGCAGTGCTCCCGCAGGGCGGCCTGGCTGAGACGTATCGCCCCAATCGCGGGTGGCTTCGCCACTCGCCCAGAGGAAGTCCTGCCAAGGAACGGTCGAGGACGCGCACTTGTCCCAATCCTGCCGGTGATGTTAGAACGCTGCGGTCGGCACGCCTCGACCCGGGCCCTCGGACGATGGTGTGCTGCTCTGTACTCCCCCAGTCCAGGCAGAGTCAGCAGGCCCCAGCACGCAGGCTCGAACGCGATGAAGCTTGCAACCGGGCCAGGAGGTCCGCCCATGAGCACCGTCTCGCCTCCCACCAACGCCGACGATCAGCTCCTGCAACGGTTCGGCTATCGCCAGCAGTTCCTGCGGACGCTGCGGTCCTTCGAGTCGTTTGCGGTCGTGTTCTCGTTCATCTCGATCACCATGGCCCTGTTCACCACCTTCGGCTACGTCCTCAAAGTCTCAGGGCCGAGGGGCATCTGGACCTGGCCGATCGCCCTTGCCGGCCAGACCTTTGTGGCCCTGATCTTCGCCGCTCTGGCTGCCAAGGTGCCGCTGGCCGGCTCCTCCTACCAGTGGGCCTCGCGCCTCGCCAACCCAATCGCCGGCTGGTGGCTCGGCTGGCTGTCGTTCACGTCTCTTGCCATCCTGACCGTCGCGGCCGACTACGCCTTCGTGCAGCTCGCCTTCCAGCCGATGCTCGGCATCCGATACACGCCGCTGGGCGCCGCCGTGCAGACCTTCATCGTCATTGCCGTGCAGGTGACCCTCATCATCTGGTCGACCCGCATCACCACGAGGATCAACAACGCGGCGGTGGTCTTCGAAGTGGTCGGCATGATCGAGCTGTGCATCGTGCTGCTGGCGGCGGTACTGCTTGCCGGGCAGGGCGACTGGAGCAACCTCTGGTCCACCGGGACCGTGCCCCAGGCGGGCTGGTTCTCCTGGCTCGGCCCGTTCATGCTGGCCACATTGCTCGGCTCCTACACCCTCCTGGGCCTCGATGCGGCTGCCAACATGGCCGAGGAGACCGAGGAGCCGCGCCGCGTGGTACCCAAGGCGACGATCCGGGCGGTGCTGACCGCCGGCGGGATCGGCATGGTGTTCCTGATCACCATGGCCGTGGCCGCCGGGAACGTGGCCGCCGCCACCGCCGACCCCGCGCCGGTCGCCTTCATCCTCGAAGAGGTGCTCGGACCAAGCATCGAGAAGATCTTCCTGTTCTTCATCTGCGTCTCGATGTTCTGTTGCGGCATGATCATCATGGTCACCAACACCCGGCTGACTTGGGCGATGGCTCGCGACCGGCGTCTGCCCGGCCACCGGGTCCTGTCTCAGGTCCCCAGGGCTACCGGCGGGCCGACCTGGGCGACCGTGCTCGTGGCGGTGGTCACCGCGGCCCCCTTGGTCATCGTCGGCTCCAACACCGAAGCGCTGGTCGACATGTTCACCGCCGCGACCCTGCTGCCGGCCATCGCCTACGCCGGCACGGTGCTGCTCTACGTCGCCGTCGCGCGCCAGATCGAACGTGAGCCGGGCTACTTCCACCTTGGCCGCTGGGAGCAGCCGGTCATCATCGGTGCCCTGGTCTGGCTCTCCTACGAGCTCATCATCCTGCTCGGGCCGGCACAGTTCCGCGCCGCCCAGGCGTACGCGGCCGCTGCGCTTCTGCTCGGTCTGCTGGTGTTCGTCCCGATGTGGCTGCTCAAGCCGGAGGCGATGCGCACCCAACCGGTCCCGCTGCGCGGGGAGGCAGCCGAGCGGAACGACACTTTCTTCGATGACGTCTTGGGGGGAGAGCCAGCCGCGCCCACGAAGGGCTGAGCTGCTCGGCTGCGCCACGGGCAAGATGCCGGATGCTTCGTGTGGCTGCGCGCTCGGAGGTGGGACGGGTCGGCGTCCGGGTCCGGCGGCCCCGCGTCCCGCGCCGCGGCGCGGGTAACCTCGGGCCGGGCGGGCAATGATGGTGGGGCCGCGGGCAGCCTGCGGCCCGGCGCACCACGGTGGCGCCCGACGCCGAACGCCGGACGCTCGCCGGAGGTGCGCAGGTGGCCGAGCTCGCCGACCGCCGGGCGGCCACCCGGCGGGCGGACCGGAGCGGCCTGTCGCTGGCCGAGGCGCAGGCGCTCGCGGCCCAGCTCCGGCGGACGGTCCGGGGCGAGGTCCGCTTCGACCAGGGCAGCCGCGCGCTGTACTCGACCGACGGGTCGAACTACCGCCAGGTGCCCATCGGGGTGGTCTGCCCCCTGGACGCCGAGGACGTGGTCGCCACGGTGGCCGCCTGCCGCCGCTTCGGCGCGCCCGTCCTCGGCCGCGGCGGCGGCACCAGCCTGGCCGGGCAGTGCTGCAACGTCGCCGTGGTCGTCGACATGTCCAGGTACATGCACCGCGTGGTCGAGCTCGACCCGGTCCGGCGGCTCGCTCGCGTCGAGCCCGGCATCGTGCTCGACCGGCTGCGCGAGGCGGCCGAGGACCACCGCCTCACCTTCGGCCCCGACCCGGCCACCCACACCCACTGCACCCTGGGCGGGATGATCGGCAACAACTCCTGCGGGGTGCACGCCCTGATGAACGGCTAGACGGTCGACAACATCCAGGCGCTGGAGGTGCTCACCTACGACGGGCTGCGGATGACCGTCGGGCCGACCAGCGACGAGGAGCTGGCCTCGATCATCGCCGCGGGCGGCCGCCGGGGCGGATCTACGCCGGCCTGCGCGACCTGCGCGACCGCTACGCCGACCGCATCCGGCAGCGGTACCCGCGCATCCCCCGCCGCGTCTCCGGCTACAACCTCGACGAGCTGCTGCCCGAGCACGGCTTCAACGTGGCCCGGGCCCTGGTCGGCACCGAGAGCACATGCGTCCTCGTCCTCGAAGCGACTTGTCAACTTATCTACAGTCCGCCGGTGCGGCGGCTGGTCGTGCTCGGCTGGACTGCACGGCCCGGCTCGCTGCATGCCCGATACGTCGCAGTTGCTTGCTCCTGCCCTGATCGTCTAGGCTCCACGCTGGAACTCTTGGCGATGAGCCAATAACTATTGGTGAATATGCAATATAGCGCCGGTATGGGTGCTGGCTTGACCGGTAAGGGCTCGCCGCAAGGTGACCTGGCCCACGCTAGGGGACCGGCTCGATGGTGATGGTTTGACCGGTAAGGCCTCGCCGCCCAAGGACCTGGCCAGATCGAGTCTCGCCTCCATCGGGGTGCCGGGGCTGGAACGACCAAGGTATTGGCCGGCAGGCCCTGAGCGCCGGCCAGGAGGCGGCACATGGATCAGGCAGTCCTGCGAAGCGCCACCGTGCAGGTCGACGACCGGCAGCTCCTGAAGGCGTTGCACTGGTACGACGGGTTCGTGGTCTGCCTGGCGAACCCCGGCTTCCTCATCGCCAGCCTCGGCGCGTCCATCGGCACCCTCGGCGCGCTGGGCGCCTTCGTGCTGTGGACGCTGTCGATGCTGATCGGGGTCGCCCAGAACAAGGTCTACACCGAGCCGGCCACGATGTTCCCCGACCGCTCCGGCGGCGTCCCCATCTACGCCCACGAGGGCTGGCGCCGCTATTGCACCTTCGTCGGGCCCATGGCCGCGATCGGCTACTGGGCCGGCTGGACGGTCGTGCTCGCGATCAACGGCCTGGTCATCGGCTCGCTGGTGCAGGCGCAGTGGTTCCCCGGCTCGACCTGGACGATCGACGTCGGCGTGGCGCTCACGCTGCCGCGCCTGATCGCGGTCCTGTTGATCGTGGCGGTGTGGGCCTTCAACGCCGTCGGCGTCAAGCCGGCGCTGTGGGTCGCCTACGTGACCGCCGCGCTGCTGGTCATCCCGCTCGCGCTGTTCATGATCTTCCCCTACCTCACCGGCTACTTCCGCCCGCACAACCTCACCTGGCTCGTTGACGACACCGGCGGCTCGCTGGGGAACAGCTGGCGGCTCGCGCTGGTCTGGCTCTACCTGATGGGGTGGTCGTCGTACGGCGTCGAGTCGGCCGCCACCTTCGCGCCCGAGTACAAGGACCCGGAGCGCGACACCGCTCTGGCCTTGCGGCGCTCGGCCGCGTTCTCGCTGGTCGTCTACGCGCTGCTGCCGCTTGGAGTCGGCGGCGTGCTGTCGGCCGACAAGATCGCCGCGGGCGCCCTCGACTACTCCTTCTACGTCGTCGCGATCAACAAGATGATCGGTGTGGGCGCCAACTTCATCCTGCCGCTGCTGATCGCCGCGTTCATCCTGGCCATGAACACCGCCACCATGGACGGGTCGCGCGCCCTGTACGGCATCTCCAAGTCGGGGATGACCCTCAAGTGGCTCGGGCGCCTGAACCGCTTCCACGTGCCGGCGCGGGCCATGACCGTGGACATGGTCGTGAACATCGTGGTGGTGCTGACGCTCAACAACACCATCGCGATCCTTGCCGCGAGCAACCTCGGCTACATCCTGTGCCATGTGTTCGCGCTGACGGCCATCCTGCTGCTGCGCCGGGACCTGCCCACCTGGTCGAGGCCGCTGCCGCTGTCGTCGGTGTGGCTGTGGGTCGCGGGCACCCTGGCAGCCGCCAACCTCGTCTTCGTGCTGATCGGCGCGCCGTCGTTCAGCCTCACCGGCTACGGCGGCTACAGGGAGCTCCTCATCGGCCTCCTCACGCTGGTCGCCGCTTGCGTGCTGTACGCCTACCGGCGAGTGGTCGAGGACCACGAGCCGCTGCGGCTGCGGGACCTGTCCCCGACCTCGACCGTCTCGACGGCCGTGCCCGCGACCGAGACGCAGAGCTAGGCGGCTGGTGTCTTTCGCTGGCGTGAGTCGCGATGTGGTCGTCGATCGGTGAGAATTACAGGTCGGTGCTCGCCGTCCTGTCGCAGATCCTCGACGCGGCCGTCGACGCCAACCTGCTGGACCGCAATCCGATGCGCCGCAAGAGCCGAGCCGGCCGTGACCCGCTGGCCAGGGCCGAGCGGGTCAGACATCGCCTGGTCTGGTTCACCCGGCCGGAGGTGGACGCCATCGCAACCGGAGCAGCCGCCATCGAGCCGCGCTACGGCGCGCAGACCGGCGGTCGCATCGGCGAGCTACAAGAACTCCGTCTACTCGACCTATCCTTCCAACCGTACAACGGGGATGGCGCGATCGAGAGCGCGGCCGGCAGCTGGACGATCGGTCGGGCCTGGTCCACTCGGAGCGGTAACGACTTGGTGCGCGATAGCTGCGGCTGATCGCGGTATCGCCTGGCGCGCATGAGACAGGCCGCACGGGTGATCATGCGTGGGTGTCTAGGCCACCATGGGCCCGTGCGGCCCTCGCCCATCCTGTCTTCACCGGGCTGTCGCGGCAACACCTGGGCGAGCTGATCGCCGAGCTCGCCGACCCGTGGACCGCCACCCACCAGGCCGCCCTCGAGCAGCGCCGCGGCCACCCGCGGCGGCGGGCCGCCGGTGCCGGGCCCCGCCACCAGCTCCTCTTCTGCGACCGGGTGCTGGTCACCCTGGTGGTCCTGCGCTTCCAGCTGCCCCACCAGGCCCTGGCGGTGCTGTGCGGGGTGGATCGCGCCACCATGACCCGCGCGATCCACGAGATCCGACCCCTGCTGGCCAAGCGAGGCTTCGCCGTCCCTGGCCTGCCTGGCGTGCGCCTTCGGACCCTGGCGGACGTGGTGGCCTACGCCGCGGCCGAGGGCATCCAGCTGCGCCTTGACGGGACCGAGACCCAGGTCCGCCGGCCCCGGGCCAACCGCTCGGGCCGGCGGGCGTTCATCTCGGGCAAGAAGAAGCAGAACACCATCAAGGTCACCACCGTCTGCGACAGCCGGGGTCGGACGCTGTGGGCGGGGGCGGTGCGGCCAGGTCGGATGCACGACCAGACGGCGATCAAGACCGAGGGGATCGAGGACCTGCTGCGGCGACACCACGACATCCACGCCAAGGTCGATGCCGGCTACCGGGGTCTGGCCAAGGCGTTTCCCGGTCAGGTCCACGCGCCGCCACCCAAGCCGGCCAAGGACGCACGACCCGAGGAGCTGGCCGCCTGGCAGCAGGCGCGCACCCAGCAGTCGTCCGAGCGGATCTGCGTCGAGCATGCCAACGCCGAGCACAAGCAGTGGCGAGCGTTGCAGCGCTGGATCGGGCGGCGGGAGTACTACGCCCCGACCCACCTGGCCATCGCCGGGCTGGTCTCCGACCGGGCAGCCCGCCGCTGACCACCACCCAGCCGAGACCGGCCAGGCCAGCACGTCCCAACCTCAATCGCGCACCAAGTCGTTACCTGGCCCGCCTCGAGCTGCGCGTACTCCTGCGCGAGCTGCTGGCCATAGCACCCTCCTTCCACCTCGCCGGGGCCGGCCGGCTTTCGGTGCCTGGACCTCGGGTTCACCCGCATCGTGGAGGGATTCGAGGCGCTGCACCTGGAGGCGGGCGATGGGTGACACGGGCCGGGCCCGCATCGAGCGGGCCCGGTGCTACGCGTACGGGCGGTGCGTCGAGACGCTGCCCGAGGTCTTCGAGCTCGACGACGCCGACACAGCGGTCGCACGGGCCGTCGAGGCACCACTGCCGGCGTTGATGGACGCGGCGGACGCATGCCCGATGGGCGCGATCAGCGTGACCGATCCAGGCAGCGACGAGGTCGTGTACCCATAGTGCTCGGTAGGCGCCACCCAGCTTGCCAAGCAGATGCAGTAAGGGGTCCCCGCGGTACAAGTTTGAGTCTTCTGCGTGGTTGCGACAGGTTCGCCAGGTGGAAGGAGATTCGGCACTCGACGGGGTCGTGGCGGGGATGCTGGACCGGGTCCTGCCGCACCTG